>Ga0210003_1000064_pt1 | contig 89568 bp, 117 predicted proteins | sample LantaG_FD_182804 | JGI IMG/M metagenome (GOLD analysis project Ga0210003, IMG submission 182804) | Deep subsurface microbial communities from Baltic Sea to uncover new lineages of life (NeLLi) - Landsort_02402 metaG (SPAdes) (version 2) | ecosystem: Environmental > Aquatic > Marine > Oceanic >... | reverse complement strand
TATGAGCTACGAAGCCATCACCTGAACGCTTGCCCCCGATATTCAGTTGTTCCAAGTTTAATCACCCCTTTTGGCTATCTGGCTAGTGGGCAAACCTGCCAGCTTCACCTAGTAGTAAGCTATCCGTCAAGCTGAGATACTCTAGCCTTAACGGTGCTTCCACTATATAATTTGCGGAAAAGGGCGAAAATCGGACATTCTAAAACATCTTTTTTTGTTCCCTCTTTCGCCATCTCCAAATATACTTTTGTTCGTTCTCAGTCAGGGCTTCTCTATCTCGTAGCTTCTCTCCGATAGTGAGTAGTCGTTCTGGCGCTCCGAGTAGAAATGTCCGAGCGTCAATCCAAGCGTCTATGTCCAGGGCTTTATCATCGGCAATTAGCTCTCCGAGTTCGGTTAGATTGCCTTGACTGTCTACGATAGGCTTATTCAGGCTCTCTACCTTGACCAGTTTCGGGCATTGGCTGTAAAGGTAATCCTCTTTACACTTCCGCCGTTGCGCCTTGCTACAGTTGCCACAGGTTAAGCCGTTAGTGCGCTTGTAATGTTCTCTCCAGTATCGGGCTTTGGTGAAGCTGGCTATGCGATACATCCAGCTATGATTATCGGGCTTGTGTCCGTTGCTTCTGCCAGCGTCGGCAAGATTGCTGATTATGGTATGGAGCAAGTCCTCTCGGTCAGGCACACTATTGGCTATCGGCAAGGCTACATTATAATAGGCAAGGTAAGGCTCAGGGAGCTGGTCGTAGCCGTTGCCGTTGTGGTCATCTTGTCTTTGGTTGCGCCTTCGGCTAGACTTTACATGGCGGGGCTTTGCCTTGAGTGTTTGACAGTTTGCCGACTTTCCGCACCACGGACAAACGCCCTGCCTCTCATTTAATACCCAAATCTTACCGCACCGACTACAATGCCCTTGAGGATTATTGTTATCACCGTTTGACGGTGCTGGTGCTGTTGCCATCGTTACCATCGCTTGACCCCCTTATTGAGCTTATTTGCCATCGTAGGGCAAGCGTTCAGGTTGGGCTTCTCGCTATTTAGTTGTTAAGGTGCGTTTTGTTGTGTTTCTAGCTTCATTGTGTAACAAAAAGTCATAAGGTAAAATCTCAAGAACTAGCTATTATGTCGGTAATCCCCCCAGGGGGACGGCAAATTAAAACAAGAAAATTAAGGGATTAAGGAGGGCAAATAGGTGAGCCATAAGCTCCGAAAGAAGGTGATAGACAAGAGCCTCAAAGTAACAGATTGTGGTGATATTGTTTAGAATGGTAATCTATACATAACTTTCATTCAGAAGGGTTAGAATGTGAAAGAAATGGCATCATTGAAAGAGAAAGCCAGGCAACTCAAAACTGAAACATATATCCTCTATTTAGCCTACAGAGATCCAAGAGTTGCCTGGTATGCAAAAGCTTTTATGCTCGTAATCGTTGCATACGCTTTGAGCCCCATAGATCTAATCCCAGACTTTATACCGGTTCTGGGGTACGTCGACGATTTAATTATTGTGCCGGCCGGAATTTTTCTCGCTTTAAAAATGATTCCGAAGGAGGTTCTGGACGAGTGTCGGGAAAAGGCCAGGTCTGAGCCAATTACCAGTAAAGCAAAGTGGATTGCGACGCTCGTTATTATTTCAATATGGTTACTGGTACTATATTTGCTGATCAGGGTTATTTGGCAGTTATTCGCTCAATGAAAGCTTGATTATTACCTGCATAATACCTCGTTTATCATCCCCCTTCCTGGGGGCAGCGCATTTGTTTAAAAGAAAGACAATTGAAGGCATACAGAGGTCGTAGCAGATCACTGCGGGGAGTCGATAGTAGAGGACAAGATAGCGTTTGTCGGGTCATCAAACACTGGAATAGTCTTTGATAAACTGCACCGTTAGCTTTATACTACCACTGAGGATTAGAATGATTGGCAATAAAATCCTGATTGTTGAAGATGACCAAAATCTATTAGCTACGCTCAAATATAACCTTCTTAAAGAGAGTTATGATGTGATTACGGCCGTCGACGGCGCACAGGCCATAGAGACTGCGCGACGAGAAGGTCCGGAACTGATTGTTCTGGATGTGATGCTACCAAAACTGAGCGGTTTTGAGGTGTGTCGCATACTGCGGAAAGAAATGACTGTCCCAATCCTCATGCTCACTGCCAAGACGGAAGAGGTCGACAAAATAGTCGGGCTTGAAATCGGGGCTGATGATTACATGACCAAGCCATTCAGCATGAGAGAGTTGCTGGCTCGCGTGGGGGCCATGCTCCGACGAGCCAAGATGACTGAGCCCGAACCGGCTGATGAGAAGACTGTGCTAAAAATTAATGAACTTGAGATTGACACTGCCCGACATAGAGCTTCACTAAGAGAAACAGTTCTAGATCTTACCCCAAAGGAGTTTGACCTGCTGGTTTTCCTTGCTAAAAATAGGGGGTTCGTCTTTAATCGCGAGCAGCTCTTGGAAAAAGTGTGGGGCTATGACTACGCTGGCGATACACGAACTGTAGATGTCCATATCAGGTGGTTAAGACAAAAGATTGAGACTGACCCAGCACACCCGAGAAATTTACTGACCGTAAGGGGTGCGGGTTACAAACTGGAAGGCTAGAATTGTTCCGTAGTATTCAATGGCGCATTACCTTTTCCTTCGTTTTACTCATACTGGTTAGTATGGGTATACTTGGATTCTATCTGGTCAACTCGACCAGAAGCTCCCAACTCAATAACTTGCGCTCTCAATTGGAAAATGAGGCAAGGATCACTGCCGAATCCAGTTTACCCGGTTTTCTCAGTCAGGATAAAAAGGAGATACTCGACGCTCTGACTAAGAGGCTGGGGGAACAAACTGATACCAGAGTCACGATCATTGCTCTGGACGGCACAGTATTAGGTGATTCTGAGGAAGACCCTGCGGCTATGGAAAACCATGCCACCCGCCCTGAAATCAGGGATGCTCTGGGTACTGGCTTAGGTGAGAGCACCCGCTATAGCACCACTCTGGGGCAGAAGATGATGTATGTTGTAGTGCCCGTCTCAAATCAGAGCGAGATTCTGGGTATAGTCCGTGTGTCGCTTCCGCTGACAGCAGTTGAGAGCCTGGTAAACCGGGTCACAGTGAGCATTATCACAGCTATGGCAGTTGCTACTTTGCTGGTCATTCTAGCGGCATGGGTTATTGCTCGTATAACGACCCGGCCGATACGGAAGCTTACGGTTGCTTCCGGAAGAATTGCCTCAGGGGAACTGGGGCAGAAAATAACTATAGAAGCTAGAGATGAGGTAGGAGAGCTTGCCCATGCTTTCAATGAAATGTCCTCCAAGTTGAAGGAACTGGTGGAAACAATTTCAGGAGACAGAGCCAGGCTGGCAACCATCCTCGATAACATGGCTGACGGTGTCATCATGACAGATATTGAAGGGAACATTTCGCTGGCTAACAATGCAGCTGAAAAGCTGTTTAGCATCAAGAACGCAACCAAAAAGCCGCTCATTGAGGTGGTACGTGACCACGAGATTGATGAGGTATTGAAGCTGTGCCTGAAAACAGCCAAGACGCAGGCTGTCCAGTATGAATCCGGCACATCGAAGAGATATATCAGGGCTATTGCCATTCCAATTGCTCATGATGAGCTGAACGGCATACTGCTTCTATTTCAGGACCTCACCGAACTGAGAAATCTGCAAACGACAAGGCGCGAGCTAATTGGGAATATCTCTCATGAGTTCAGAACGCCGCTGGCTGGCATCAAAGCGATGGTGGAAACCTTGCGCGATGGTACCGTCGATGACAAGGAGACGGCGAGAGATTTTCTCACCAGGATAGATGACGAGGTAGAAAGGCTAACACAGATAGTAGCGGAACTAACCGAGCTTTCCCGCATTGAGACGGGCAAAGCAGAGCTAATGCTGGAGCCAGTTAATCTCAACCTATTAGTAGAGGAGGTCATCACCCAGCTCAGCCCTCAGGTGGAGAGGCGACAACTCTCCATAGATAAAAAACCTGCCGCTGACCTGCCCTCCGTCCAAGCCGATAAAACAAGAATCCGGCAGGTAATTGTCAATCTAGTTCACAATGCCATTAAATTTACCAGCCCTGATGGGAAAATAACGATTGTAACTCAGGTGCATGGTGGTTCGGTCACTGTAGACATATCTGACACCGGAATAGGCATCGCTAAAATCGATTTGCCCCACGTCTTTGAGCGTTTCTATAAAGGGGATAGAGCCAGGTCAGGGGGAGGCACCGGCATGGGACTGGCTATCGCCAAACACGTCGTTGAGGCTCACGGGGGGAATATTTTGGTGCAGAGTGAAGAAGGTAAGGGCTCGACTTTCAGCTTCAGCCTGCCGCTAAAATAACTAATTAGAATTTAACAAAACTTTAACAAAGCCTTAAACCGCCTTTAAAGTTCGTCCGCTAGACTGATGGTAGATGAACAAGAGGTCAGTTTAGGGCTTTTTGATTTGGCGATAAAAAAGTTAGAAAGAAAAGAGGAGGTTTACAGATTGATAACTAAGGTTAGAAAAGTAAGATTAGGCTGGCTAGTACTGACCATAGCGATTCTTGTTGGTCTAGTCATGAGCTTGGTTGGGTGTGGCAGTGGCGGTAACACAGTAAGCGATGGTGAGCTTTCGGGCTCAATCAGCATTATCGGCTCCAATACGGTGACACCGCTGACCTCGGTCTGGGCGGAAGAGTTCATGAAGATGTACCCGAAGGTAAATATCGCCGTCAGTGGCCCTGGGTCAGGAGCCGGTATCGCCGCCCTGATTAATGGCACCACTGATATCTGTCAGGCTTCACGAACCATCAAGCAACAGGAGATTGACCAGGCAAAAACCAACGAGGTGGAGCCATATGAGATTCAGGTTGCCACCGACGCTCTCTCAGTGGTGGTTCATCCCTCAAATCCGGTGTCAGAACTAACGATAAAGCAGCTATCCGCTATCTACATCGGCGAGATTATCAACTGGAAAGAGGTCGGAGGTAAGGATGAGCCGATAGTGGTACTTTCCCGTGATACTAACTCGGGAACGCATGTCTTCTTCAAGGAGCACGTGGTGCAGATGGCAGGACTGCCCACCGCGGACAAAAGTCTGGAGTACGGCTCTAAGGTGCTATTCCTCCCTTCCACTGAGGAAGGTGTCTCGGAGGTTGCCAAGAATCCCAATGCCATCTTTTATCCCGGCCTGGGCTATGTTAGAGAAGAAGTAAAACCCCTGGCGATAAAGAAGACAGCTGAGTCAGCCGGTGTCTTACCCAGTGTGCAAACAGCTTTAGATGGCACATACCCTATCGCTCGACCACTTCTCTACTATACTAATGGAGAACCGACTGGTGTTATAAAGGCTTTCATTGATTACGCCCTATCGGCTGAGGGACAGGCAAAGGTAACCGAAGTAGGCTACGTGCCACTACAATAGATATAAGGAACAGTAAGTAAAAGAATATGTTAGTGCAAAGAGTTTCTCTTGCCACCGCGGAAGCTGATCCTCAAAAGGGATTGGGGCGGCGGTGGCGTCTGGGTGAGAAGTTTATTGAGGGCTGGATTTTCCTGGCAGGTATATTGACAATAGTCATCCTGTTGGGTATTGTTGTCCTCCTACTGAAGGAGGGCCTGCCTGCTTTTTGGTACACTCCTCCCTGGGAGTTCTTCTTCGGCACGAAGTGGTACCCTGTCTCAGAGCCTCCCACCTTCGGCATAATGCCCTTTTTCGTAGCTACGCTCTGGGTTACCCTGGTCGCCACTGCCATCTCGGTCCCGATTGGTGTTGCCTGTGCCGCCTACCTGGCAGAAGTAGCCCCCGCCAAAGTGAGGGAGACAGTGAAGCCAATTATCGAGATACTGGCAGGAATTCCCTCGGTAGTGATGGGCTTCATTGGGCTTATGCTCCTATCGCCGCTGGTACAAAGCACCTTTAATCTCAACACAGGGCTGTCTGGCCTTACCGCAGGCATCATGTTATCCCTGATGAGTTTACCCATAATCATCAGCGTCTCCGAGGATGCCCTGCGCGCTGTTCCGGATGATTTCAGACAGGCTGCTTACGCCCTTGGTTCTACCAGGTGGGAAACCATAAGGCATGTGTCTATCCCGGGTGCGCTTTCCGGAATCACAGCAGCCATTATGCTGGGTGTAGGGCGTGCTATCGGTGAGACAATGACAGTGCTCATGGTAGCCGGAGGAGCCCTGGCAGTACCCGCTTTGCCGACCCAGCCGATGATGCCCATGACGGCGGCTATCGCCTCGGGGATTGGCAACGCCGTGCGTGGTGGCCTGCAATACCAGGCGTTATTCGCTATTGGACTTATTCTTTTTATTATCACCCTGGCCGTTAATCTGATTGCCGATAAAGTACTTGAACGCCAGAAAAGGAAGTTTACGAGATAGTTATGAAAGCGGGAGCAATATCAAAACGTCAGTTATCACAGCGAACTGCCTTTAGCCTGCTTATTATTGCTACCATAATTGTTATTGTCCCGGTTGTAATCATTGTCCTCCAAATCATCATCAATGGTGCCAACGCTATCAGCTGGGAATTTCTGACCCAGGCGCCCTCACAGGCAGGGAAGGCCGGTGGTATTTTACCGGCCATCGTTGGCACTTTCTATCTGATGCTGGGTACGATTGTATTTGCTCTACCTCTGGGTGTGATGGCAGGGATTTACCTCACCGAGTATGCTAAAGAAAACTGGATTACCCGGTCTATCAACCTGGCCATCCTGAATTTGGCTGGCGTGCCCAGCATCGTCTACGGGCTTTTCGGGCTGGGCATCTTTGTGCTGCTCTTTCATTTTGGCATGTCTTTGCTTTCAGCCAGCCTCACCTTGGCCTGCCAAGCCCTGGCGATGACCGTGACTACATCGAGGGAAGCAATCCTGGCAGTACCGAGGGAATACCGGGAAGGCAGCCTGGCAGTAGGAGCTACCAGGTGGCAGACAATCAGATACCTGGTGCTACCGCAGGCTCTGCCCGGCATCATTACCGGAGCTGTTCTGGCAATGAGCCGTGCCGCCGGCGAGACAGCGCCGATACTGGTAGTCGGAGCAGCCTTCCTTCTTCCGGGATTGCCACAGTCACCTTTTGACCAGTTTATGGCATTGCCCTATCATCTATATACGGTGGCTGCACACGTTCCAGGTATGTCCAAGAGCACAATATGGGGTGTTGCCCTGGTTCTCCTGGTAGTCGTCCTATCCTTTAATGTTCTAGCTACCATTATTAGACTGAGAGCCCGTCAGCGGAGGCTTAACGCATGAAGATGAATTCTGTATTGTCAAACGGCAAGACAGTTGGTCAAAACAAGACAAAGCTTAGAACAGAAGCGGTTAATCTATATTACGGAAGCTTCCAGGCTTTGAGAAATATCAGTCTGGAGATACCTGAGCGTGCCATTACCGCGATTATCGGGCCATCTGGCTGCGGGAAGTCGTCTTTTCTCCGCCTCTTCAATCGCATGAATGACCTTATCACGGGAGCCAGGGTAGAAGGAAGGGTTGAGCTTGACGGTATCCCAATCTATGACGAGACCATTGATGTTGTAGAACTGAGAAAAAAGGTAGGTATGGTATTCCAGAAGCCTAACCCCTTCCCTATGTCGGTATTCGAGAACGTGGCTTTCGGACCAAAGCGACATGGAAAGAATAACCTCGGGGAGCTTGAAGACATCGTCGAAAGGAGTCTTAATCAAGCTGCATTATGGGAAGAGGTGGAAGATAAACTCAGCCAATCCGCATTAGCTCTCTCCGGTGGTCAGCAGCAAAGACTGTGTATTGCCCGGGTATTAGCCGTCGAACCTGAAGTCATCTTAATGGACGAACCTTGCAGTGCCCTCGACCCGGTGGCCACTCTTAAGATCGAGGACTTGATGAGAAGTCTGGCTGAGAACTACACTATTGTAATCGTAACTCACAATATGCAACAGGCAGCACGGGTATCAGATATGGCCGCTTTCCTGATGATGGAGGAAGATAGAGCTGGGGGGTTGGTAGAATATGGGCTTACGTCTGAGCTCTTTACTAACCCTAAGGATAAACGTACTGAGGATTATATTACTGGCCGCTTTGGATAAGCAGGAGGAGGTTTTGCAAAATGGAGATAAGGACAGCCTTTCACAAAAGATTACGGGAAATTCAGGACAATGTTCTCGTCATGGGGAGCATGGTGGAGAAAGCCACCGGCCGTTCCATTGAAGCCCTTAAGAACAGGGACCTCGAAGCGGCCCGGCAGATCATCGCTGATGACCAGAAGATAAACCGAAAGCGGTTTGAGATAGAAGAGCAGTGTGTCCAGCTTATTGCCACCCAGCAACCTATGGCCAGCGATCTGCGCAATATTATCTGTATCCTCAATATCGTAACCGAGCTTGAGCGAATCGGCGATTATGCTGAGGGAATTGCCAAGATTGTAATTATGATTGGAGACGAGCCTCTTCTGAAACCTCTCATTGACATACCACGTATGGCAGAAAAGGTAAATGACATGTTGCATCGAAGTCTGGATGCCCTGATTAATCGTGATGCCGACGCTGCCAGGCAAATCGCCACTGAGGACGATGAAGTGGATGACCTTTACAATCAAGTCTTCAGAGAGCTACTCACTTTCATGATAGAGGATCCCAAGACCATTACCAGAGCGACTCGACTTATCTGGGTAGCACATAATCTGGAGCGTAGTGCAGACAGAGTAACCAATATCTGTGAAAGGGTCGTTTACCTGGTAACCGGGAAGATGGAGGAGATTGGGGCTTCGAGGTACTAGAAGTTTGTTTTGTCACATTTACTCACTTCGTTGGCCACGAAGAAAGCCACTAAAGCGGCAAGGAATATCGGCCTTTTCCCTCTTGATTATTACCTGCATAATAGCACGTTTGTCATCCTCCGGCGGGCGGGACGGAAACGGAAATGAGAAAAACAAAGAAAGCCTCCTTCTTGGGGAGGCTTTCTTTGTCACATTAGAAGGATTCTATAGCTGGCAAGCAGAGACATATTTTTACTTCATATCGAAGTGTGCAGCTAGGTGGGCAGAAGATTTAAGGCTATTTACTGAGACCAGAAGGGCAGTAGATGGATTAATTCCATTCCAGCATAGCAAAGAATAATATATTTCGGGAATTTGCCTGCCCACAAGGCCGGAAGGAACTTGTACATCGGCACTTTTGCTGCTCCAGCGACCAATCCGGCTATATCAAAGGGTATAACAGGTTGAAAGGCAAGAAACAATATCGCCCATATCCCATAGCGATTCATCCACTGTGTAACTCTGTTGTATCCTGCTACCTGTTCATTTATTGCTATTCGTTTGCCCAAGTAACCGGCATAGTAGCCGCTAAGTTCTCCCAGGGTTCCGCCTATACTGGCAGCCAAAGCCACCATCACCGGGTTCCACTTGATTGCTGTTGCTATCAGAATTGGAGTGGCTACAGGAACCGGAACTAATATAGTGAGATTGCATACCAATGTAGAGATAAAAACATTGAGATAAGCTAACCAGGCAAACCTCTCCAGTGGTAGATGAAGAAGTGTCACAACTTCTTGAAGCGACCACACTAACCCAAAACTAAGGCCAATAAGAATAATAAGCGATATCGCTAACCGCAACCAATAAATCTGATTTCCTTTTTTCATCTGGCGCACTACACACAACTTGACAACTATATGGCAGTAGTATATCATATATTTTGGTTTCTTTGGAATAATACGGTGAAATATATTGCTTTTGACGCTGGAGTGTGTTGAGAAATGGGCGATAGCATTCTCAAGCTTGACTGTGAAGTGACCTATGATACCGAGAAGGGAATCGAGGTCCGTTTAAGGCACAGTGGAACCCTTTCCCGCGGGGTTATGGAGCATCTTACTCACGCCGGAGAGGAAGTATTGCTGGCGCTTGGGCAATTAGCTGGTACTGCAAAGGGACAGCCACAGGAGAAGGTAAGGACGAAAATTGAAATAGAGGAAGCATGAGGCCGAAAGACAAATTGCCTAGCACGGATACTAAGGCTCAAAATAAAGCTAGGAAAGCGTATGAAGATGCCGTTCTTCGGGCCTTCAGGGCATATGTTGAGACCAAGGAGCAAGCGGATATAGCCCATGAAAAGGCTCTAAAACAAGCCGTTGATGAACGGGCCAGGAAAGAGGCGGACATAGCCCATAAGGAAGCCTTAGAGCAGGCAAGAAAAGTGCGTGACGAAGTTATGGATGAAGCTCAAAAGGCCTTCAGCAACGCCACGGAATAACTATGGCATTTCAATAAGTAGGAGGTGCTATCAAGCGTGAATGAGATGGTTTGGCGGATAAAAACCGAAGGGAAGGACCATGTCGTTAGATATACAGCCGGGGTAGAAAGTGGTGAAGTCTTACTTGATGGCAATATAGTTGTCTCGAAGGGTTCGTCTTCTATGGGTGTGCTGATGAAAAAGTCTTTTAAAATTGAGGGTAAACCTGCCAGAGTTCAGCGTCGTAGCTTGTTGAGCGAAAACTGGGAGCTGGTCTATGAGGGAAAAGTCTACGCGCCACCTGAAGGGGCAGGTTTAACAATCGAAGTAGAGGAGGCAGGAAATGGCAAAGATTAAATTTGAGCAGGGACTCGAATTTGAGCACGAGGAGGGAGGAGAATACATCCTTAGATTCAAGGCACCACAGGTCAAGTTTAGCTCCGACTTGACGGGAGGTCACCTGAAAGAAGCCAGAAAGGAAGTCCTTCTTGCCGTGCGAAGCCTTATTGACAAGGCGATAAATGTTGAGGAAGAAAAGGACAAGGGATAAGAACCGGTAGAGAGGAATTATTTTATTGCGAAACTCTCTTTCAGACAGGAAAGTCGGTCTGGCGCTTAGCAGCGGCGCTGCCCGGGGACTGGCTCACATTGGGGTACTGGAAGTCTTAGAGAAAGAAGGAATCCCCATAAATATGATTGCCGGTACCAGCATGGGCGCTATTATCGGTGCTATGTATGCTCAGGGCAAGAATGCCAGCCAGATTAAGGAAGTAGCCCTGGATTTGGGGTGGAAGAAGCTGCCCCGGCTGCTTGCTCTCACGCCACCCAAAACCGGATTTCTTAGTGGGCGGAAAATCAAGGTCCGCTTAAAGGAAATCATTGGCGAGGTGGACTTTGCCGATCTACGGATGCCCTTTGCCTGTGTAGCCACGGATATAATGACCGGTGAAGAGGTGGTAATTAAACAGGGCCCGGTGCTGGAAGCGGTCATTGCCAGTATGTCTCTGCCGGTTATTTTTAAGGCAGCCAGATGGCAAGGAAGATACCTGGTTGACGGCGGTGTGGTAAACCCGGTGCCAGTGATCGTGCTCAAAGATATGGGTGCCGACTTTATTACCGCCGTAAATGTAATAACTAAGCCTGGTGATAGAGCCCCAAATAACCACATGGAGGAAAGGGCACAAAAGGAGATGGGAGAGGTAAAAGAGCCTGGCATCTTTAGCATGATGATGCAACTCGTAAATGTTGCCTCCTATCAGGTGGTGAAATCCAGCCTTATCGGCGCTGATGTAGTCATCGAGCCCAAGGTTGCCGGCATCGGGTTTGGCGACTTCAGGCACGCTCGCGAGTGCATCTTACAAGGCGACCTGTCCGCCCAAGATTCCGTTCAGGAGATAAAAAGACGGCTGGCCGACTGATTTTTGTCCCATTACCTCTTCAAAGAATAATGGGACTAGTAGAGTGGAGGTGATTAAGATTATGGAACTTACTTTCAGACAGAAGGCATTCCTGAGCAAGCTTCTTGACCTTTATCACGAAATGCGGGAGCCTGTCCACTACAGCTTAGTTGCTGAGCAATTAGGCTTGAGTGGTTCCACCGCCTACGACATGCTGAGGCTTCTTGAGCAAAAAGGCATGGTAGGCTCTGAATACGCTACACCAAAGCCGACTTCCGGTCCTGGACGGTCGAGCATCTTATTCTTCCCGACTGCGGAGGCAATAGACCTTTTCTCTCGCCTGGCCGGGGAGAGCCAGGAACAGGAGGAGTGGGAGGAGGTAAAAGCCCACATCCTTTTAAGCCTGCGCCAAGGAAAGGCATCTGACTATCAAGGTCTTTTGCGTGAGTTACTTGTTAGGATACCTGAGGCTCGCTCACCACTGGTGCGCTGTGCCGAGGTCATAACAGCCCTTTTACTCAGCCTGAGAGAAACTAGGCATACATTCGGGCGGCGAAGCCCGGTGAGCATGCTCCTGGGAACACCGGTGGGCAGTCTGGGTATGAGCACACTGGCCGGACTTGCCCTCGGTCTATGTTTTGCTGACAAAAAGGTACAGCACCTCCTGGGTAATTTCCAGAAGTACACCAAGGGATACGAAGCATCGTTACAGAAGCTGAGTCCGGAAAGCCTGAAAACACTGCACCGGTTTACTCGGGATGTCTGGAACATGCTAAAGAGAGTACCGCAACGATAAAAAAATTTAAGGCTATTATTTGGTTTCTTACGACAACTAAGCTATCAAATAGTAGTGCCCCAAGAAGGAGATAATATGAGCCGAATTCTTCTCTTCACCGGAAAGGGTGGAGTAGGCAAAACGACCATAGCTACGGCAACAGCCGTGTGCGCCGCCAAGCACGGATACAAGACCGTGGTTATGAGCACGGATACCGCACACAGTCTTGGTGACAGCCTTGACTGTCAACTGGGGCCGGAGCCGCTTCAAATTTCTGCAAACCTGTGGGCTCAAGAATCCAATGTCCTCTACAACATGGAAAAACACTGGGGCACGGTTAAAAGATGGCTGGCGGCGCTGATGGCCTGGCGGGGCGTTGATGAAATCGTTGCGGAAGAAATTGCCGTCATTCCCGGAATAGAGGAACTGGCCAATCTTCTCTGGGTCTATAACTATGAGTTGCAGGGTGACTATGATGTCATCGTGGTTGACTGCGCTCCTACAGGTGAATCGCTCCGGCTTCTCACTTTTCCCGAAGTGATGCAGTGGTGGATTAACAAACTATTGCCGGTGGGGCGCAAACTTATGCCGGTGACCTATCCCATAATCCATCGCTTTACCGATATGCCCTTGCCTGATAATCAAATCTTCTCAACAATAGACGAGCTTTTCCAACAGCTTGAAGGTTTACGTTCATTGCTGACCAACCCAAAAGTTACGACGATACGTCTTGTCATGAACCCGGAGAAGATGGTAATCAAAGAAGCCCAGCGCACCTACACCTATCTGAACCTGTACGGATACCCTACAGACGCCGTTATCTGTAACCGTCTTATCCCACAGGATGCCGATGGCAGTTACTGGGAGAAATGGAAAGAATCTCAGGCTGAGTACCTGCACTTCATCGAAGATCGTTTCTCTCCGCTTCCTATCCTCAGGGTGCCGCTCCTAAAAAATGAGGTGGTTGGAACTGAAGCCCTGGAAGAGATTGGCCTTCATCTGTATGGCGAGGACGATCCTACCCGTATCCTTTTTGAGGGGAAAGCGATGAGTATCGACCGGGAGGATGGAGGGTATGTGCTTAACCTACCATTACCTTTCGTGACCAAGGGAGATGTGTCCTTGATGAGAAACGGGGATGAGCTTGTTGCTACGATAGGGAGCCAGCGACATAATATCCTTCTGCCTCAAGTGCTTCTAGGGCGAGAGCTAAAGGGGGCGAGACTGGATGACGGACATCTTTGTATCAGGTTTGGCGAAGCCGGACAGTTATCCTCAGAGTGAACCGTATAAAGTGAGGGTGAGGTTTGAAAGGAAAGCAAGAGCACGCGTTCAAAGTTGAAGAGTTAGCCAGCAGAATCAGGAGAAGGCCCTATTCCCTTCTGTCCGATAACTGCCTGATTAAATCGGTTGGGTTTGCCAGGCGCTGTACCAGGATGGGCGTTGAAGCTAAGGTTGTGGCGTGTTTGGCTTTTTCTCATAAGCGCACTCCTCTGGCACACTTCAGGGTGCCAGTTGTTCACCCTCACTTCTATGCCGAGGTGCTGGGCAAGCGGTATGAGGTGTCGTACGAGCCCGATGGCGAGAAATACGATGAGCCAAAGGTGCTGGTCAGACTGGGGAGATTTTAGGTGCTCTGTTCAAAATCTGGCTAGGGTAAACTTCAGGAGGATTGAAAATGAATGCTGTAGAAGTGAGCAAAAACGAAGCCCTGGGCAAGGCTAAGCTGGTCTCTAACGTCTTTCATCCCTGGGCAATTTTAGTTCCAGTGGTAGCTTTGGCGGCTTACCAGGCAGTAGGCGAGCCTTTTGAATGTGTCAAATGGACGCTACTGACCGTTGTCCCAGTATTTGCCTTTCCGCTCATTTATGCAAAAATCAGAGCTACAGTTCTGTCTCGGGGTGGAAGCCAGCAGAAAATCTCCCGCTCCCTTGTCCGCAATGACCCGGGCCAACTCTTTGTTATGACCGGTCTTTTTGGTGTTCCCTCTGCTGCTATTCTTCACTATCTCAACGGGCCAAGAAATCTCCTTATTATCATTCTTGGGATTACTGCGGTTATGTTCGTAATCTCTCTGGTAAACCTGAAATACCGGGCAAGCTTTCACCTGTCAATGGTTACAGGTATGTTAATGTCACTCTGGTTTCTCTTCGGTGCAGTTTCCTTTATTGCCTTTCTCTTGATACCTATTTTGGGATATTCCCGGTACCAGCTTGGTGAACATACACCGACACAGTTGGTTACCGGATTTTTAATTGGGCTGGTCGTAAGCATCGCTATTTTCTCTGGATTAGGACTGGGCGCATGAGGCAAGCAGTTATAACGGTAGGAGATTAATTTGAACAATAGGGTTGTTGTTACCGGGATAGGCATGTGGACGTTCCTGGCTGGTGAGTTCCTTACTCTAGCAAATAAGGTAGTCATGCGGTGGATTAGACTTATACCTGTTGGATACGCCGAGATTTTCGAGGTAAAGGAACAGGGTCGTCCGATGATTTTCGTGGGTTGGCATGGTCATAATTTCATTAATATCGGTGTGTATCTCAGGATGTTCGGTCAAGATTCCCGGGCAGTTATTATGGTTCGCAATAACCTTGGTGGATACATATTAGCCCATTTTGCTCGTCGACGGAAAATCAGTGTGGTCTTCCTTGGCAAGGATCCTAACTCATTCAGATGGGCAAAAGGTGTCGCAAAGGTCATCGATCTGGTCAAGAACGGTCATGATGCGCTTATAGCAGTTGATGGTCCGGAAGGCCCAGCTTACCAAGTTCGACCAGGAGCGGCACTAATGGCAAAGCGTTCCGGTGCTGTGTTGGTTCCAATGGTAGCCACCTCCAATAGGCAAGTGAACTTAGTCACACACTGGGACAAACCCATAATTCCACTACCGGGAGCGCGAACAGTGGTTCATTTTGGTCCCATAATCGATCCGCTGGAACAACTCTCTCTGCCGCCAACACTAGACGAATTGCGAGAAAAAATCGCTGAAGCGCTTCTTACTGGTATGCACCAAGCAGAAGAGCTATGTTAGAACTCCGAATCATCCATTACGAAGCTAATAGAAAGAAGCCATTAGGAGGACACTACAGTGCTTTCCAATTCCTTTGGCTTTGGCGGTCATAATGCGTCGCTATTTTCTCTGGATTAGGACTGGGCGCATGAGGCAAGCAGTTATAACGAGAGGAGACTAATTTGAACAATGGGGTTGTTGTTACTGGAATGGGCATTATAAGCCCTTTGGGATTGGATGTATCCACAACATGGCAGGCGCTTATCACTGGCAAGTCGGGGGTAGACTACATAACCCTCTTTGACGCCAGTGATTTTAAGGTAAAGATTGCTGCCGAGGTCAAGGGCTTTGACCCGCTCCAGTATATTGACCGGAAACGTGCAAAACACACCGACCGCTTCACCCAGTTTGCCATTGCTGCCAGCCTTGAGGCGGCTGAGAGCGCCCGGCTGAGAATTGACAGCTCTAACGGGTATGAGGTGGGGGTAATTATCGGCAATGGCATGGGGGGACTGACAACCTTATCCGAGCAGTTAAAGGTCTTATTCAATGAGGGGCCTGGCCGGGTAAGCCCGTTCCTTATCCCGGTAATGATTCCAGATATGGCATCAGGGCAGGTATCAATCCGTCTCGGCGCTAAGGGCCCCAACTACTGCATAGCATCAGCCTGCGCCAGTGGCGCCCACGCCATTGGCAATGCCTTTAGCATTATCAGGCAGGGCGATGCCAAGGTGATGGTGGTTGGTGGGAGTGAGGCAGTGATCACTCCTATTGCTGTCGCCGGCTTTGCCAACATGAAAGCCCTTTCCACCAGAAATAATAAGCCCCAGAAGGCATCCCGACCATTCGATGCCGGGCGCGATGGATTTGTCGTGGGGGAAGGTGCCGCTGTGTTGGTGTTGGAAAGCCTGGAGTTTGCCCAGAGACGAGGGGCGCCAATCCTAGCTGAGGTAGCCGGCTATGGTGCCACTGCCGATGCCCACCATTTCACCGAACCTACCGAGAATGGTGAGAACGTTGAGCGGGCAATGCGATTGGCGCTCCAGCAGGCACACCTGAGGCCTGAGGAAATTGACTGCATCAACGCTCACGGGACGAGCACCAGACTTAATGACGCCACCGAGACGAGGGCAATTAAATCTTTATTCGGCGAATGCGCCTACAAAGTGCCTATCAGCGCCAACAAGTCCATGATGGGGCACACCATAGGTGCCACCGGGGCAATCTCAGCTGCGGTCGCCGTGCTGACAATACGGAACGGCGTTATTCCACCAACGATTAATCTGGAGAATCCCGACCCGGAGTGCGACCTTGACTATGTGCCCAATGTGGCAAGAAAAACGAAAGTCAGGACGGTGCTGGTCAACTCCTTTGGCTTTGGTGGTCATAATGCGTCGCTGATATTTACTGCCTATGATGAACAGGTGGGCAACTTATGAGTATTGTGCAATTTAAGAAGATGGGTAGATGGCCTTTGGAAAAGCTGGCTGATGCTATCGTCTGTTTACTTGACCTATTTTTGAGGTTCTTGCACTCAAGAGGATGGTCACCTCGACTCAAAGTTAAGAAGGACAATCAAACCAGGAGAATTATTGATGCGTAGGATAGGTAATCTGAGGACAGCACTCTTCTTAGCTCGCAAATCAATTACGAAGGGCAATAAGTGGGCACTGGTTTTCGTTATTCTGGCCATGTCTCTCAGCTTTGTTAATCTTAACTTTGTGCCGGCGGTCCTGACTGGAGCAAGTGACACGCTGGAAAAGCAGAGGGTCGATACACTCCTCGCCAATGTAGTAATTGACCCTGAGGAAGACAAATACTACATCGACCATGCTTCTCAAGAGGTGAAGAAGATAGGTCAGGTGCCAGGCGTAGTCGGCGTTTCGGCTCACTTAGATACCAGCGCCTTTATTGAGTACCAGTGGAAGGAGAAGGACTCGCCTTCGGATAAGGGTAAAAGCGGCACCTGGTCTGTAATTGGCATAGACCCGACGCAAGAGGCCAAAGTAACCACGATTCACGAACACATGATTGAGGGTAGTTATCTGGATGAAAATGACCGGGACAAGATTGTTCTGGGCATTGAAATTGCTGGTGGTGCTGACGCACAAACTGCGCCGCATCTTACTCTCGGGGGAGCAAGAGTCGGCGACAAGGTGCGGCTTACCTATCCTAACGGTGTGCAGAGGGAGTACCGGGTGAAGGGAATCTTTCGCGCTCGAGAAATGCTAAGGGCAGACCGTCTGGCTTTTGTGACCCAAAAAGAACTGGCATCGGTTTTGGGTCGAAGCGTTTTTAGTGAGCGGGCCAGTCAGATTCTGGTTAGAGTTGAGGCGGGAGGGGATGAAAAATGGTTTATCGAGGAATTCAAAACCCTGGGCATCAAAGGGCAAATCAGAAGCTCGGGGGAATACGGGAGTGCTCTGGGGAGTGTCGCCTCAAGCTTCGGTCTAATTGCCTCACTCATTAGCAGCATCGCACTGGCGATTGCGGCTATCGTCATATTCATTGTCATTTACATCAGCGTACTAAACAAGAGACGGGAAACCGGCATATTGCGAGCCATCGGCATCAAGGGAGAAATCATTATCTATTCTTACCTCGTCCAGGCTTTATTCTATGCCATTGTCGGCGTATTCCTGGGTTGGCTGATAATGAACTTTCTGGTTCAACCTTACTTCATTAAGTACCCACTTGATATCCCGCTGGGGTTGGTAAGTTTAACTGTAGAACCGGCAACGATACGAAGCTCTGTCTTGAGTCTGTTAACGGCTGCAATCCTGGCCGGATTTGTTCCCGTGTTGATTATCACTAGACAAAATATTATTAAAACCATCTGGGGAACTTGATTTTATGATAAAAGTGGAGGATTTGCACAAGGCTTACGGTAAGGGTCTGACTGCGGTTCACGCCCTCAAAGGCATCAACATGGAAGTAGAGTCGGGTGAATTTGTAGCGATTATGGGACGAAGTGGCTCAGGTAAGTCAACACTGCTGCACCTTCTCGGGCTCTTAGATACGCCGACGAGCGGCGAGATTTGTATTGAAAATATGAACATCTCAAAGCTACCCGAGAAGGAGAAGGTCAGGTTCCGACTGGAAAAGCTGGGTTACGTTTTCCAGGAATATTCTTTGCTCGGCGAGTTAACCGCTCTGGAAAACGTCTACCTGCCGGCTCTTTCTGTGGCCTGGCAAAACAACTACAAAAGACGAGCGGTGGAAATGCTGGAAACGGTTGGTCTTGGGGAGCGGCTGAAGCATTATCCTAATGAGCTGTCTGGCGGTGAACAGCAAAGGGTGGCCATTGCCCGTGCTCTGATTAATAGGCCCAGCATATTGTTTGCTGATGAGCCGACGGCAAGCCTGGATGCGACCTCAGCAGACGTTATCCTGGAATTATTCAGGAGGCTAAACAAAGATTTGGGGCAGACGATAGTCATGGTTACCCATGAACCTGAAGATGAGAAATACGTTGACCGGGTAATCTGGCTGAAGGATGGGCTTGTGGAAAAGGAGAGCGTATCACAGTAAAAAGCGGTTGTCTACTCAGAATTCTACATGAACGGAGATTATAGATATAACAGTAAAGATTGTTACCGATAGCACTTCAGACCTGACACCCCAGATAGCCGGCAGGCTGGGGATTACGGTCGTGCCTTTGTTCGTCCACTTTGGGACTGAGGCTTATCGGGACGGCATTGACCTGACGACTGAGGACTTCTACCGAAAACTGGTGCAGTGTGAGACCTTGCCGACTACTTCGACGCCATCGCTGGGAAGTTTTGCCGAGGTCTATGACAAGTTGGCAGAGGAGACGGACGGAATTCTGGTCATCACCCTTTCTCATAAGTACAGCGCTACCTATGAGGCGGCGCTGCGAGCTATAGACCAAATGAAGAAGAAGTGCCGCGTAGAAGTGGTTGATTCCCTGTGGGCTATTATGGCACTGGGATTGATAGTTGCTGCTGCCGCCAAGACAGCTAATAGTGGGGCTAGCCTTGATGAGGTACTAAAGCTAACCCGGAACAATATGCAGCGGGTGGATATGCGCATGGCTTTTGATACGTTGGAATATCTCAAAAGGGGAGGGCGCATTGGCACTGCGCAGGCATTTTTTGGGTCTATGCTGAGGGTAAATCCCATTATTACCATAAAAGATGGCTACACTGAGGCGGTTGCCAGAACCCATTCAAGAGCCAAGGCGATAGACTACTTGTGTGATTTTGCTATGAGCTTTTCTAACATTGAAGAGATGGCTGTAGAGGACGCTACCACAACGGACGAAGCGGAGCTGTTGGTAGAGCGACTGAGTGCCAAGTTTCCTAGGGGGCGTATCTACCGGACCAGGGTGAGCCCCGTGGTGGGGACTCATGTTGGCCCTCATGTGCTAGCGGTAAGCGTATTAGGGGATAGGTAGTAGCTACTAAGTTGAGATTATATGAGGAGGGTTAAGATATGAATATTGAGCGTCTTAAGAGAGTGGGCAGGTGGCCCTTTGATAAGCTAGCCGATGCCATAGTTTATTTGCTTAATTTGTGGTCAAGGTTTTTGGAATCAAGGGGACGGGGGCCCAGACCTAAAGTCAAAAAGTAAAAAGAAAACTTAATACCGGAGTTAACAAAATATGTTGTTTAGAATGGGGCCTAACCAATCATTTGATGGAAGGTAACGATGAGAATTGGACTTTTTACTGATACCTATATTCCGGAGGTAAACGGTGTCGTCACCGTCCTTACGATGATGACACGCGAGCTAAGGAGAGAAGGCCACGAGGTCTATATTTTCTGCCCAAGCCATCCAAGTGGGGACGACACCTCCACAGGAGTCTACCATTTCCCTTCTCTAAGGTTCATCTTCTACAAAGGGATAAGAGTGGCTATCCCTTACAACCGTAGTGCTCTCCGGCTCATCTCCAGTCTGGATATCATCCATTCACACGACCCTGGCCCCATGGGACTGTTGGCATTGTGGGCTTCTGAAAGATACCACATACCTCACGTCCATACTTATCATGGTCTCTACATGTATTACCGCCGCTATCTCCCAAGGGCAATCCGCCCCACGCGTGGTATGGTCAAGTCAATGAGCCGGTTGCTATGTAACCACTGCAATGCGATTATTGCCCCGTCAGACCAGATGAAGCACGAACTGGAAAGCTACAGGATAACCTGCCCCATCTACGCCCTTCCCTTTGGAGTGGATGAGGATGATTTCTTACACGAAATCAGGTGGAACGTCAGAACGGCATTGAACATACGTGCCAAAGACCTGCTACTTTATGCAGGAAGACTCGGGGTAGAGAAGAACCTCGATTTTCTTTTACGCTCTTTTCGACGACTTCTCTCCCTCCGACCTGGTGCTAGATTAATTATCGCCGGGGATGGTCCTCAGCGCCAGCACCTCGAGCAATACGCCACGAACCTAGGTATCGCCCCATACGTTATCTTTACCGGTTTTCTCCAGCGGAGGGATTTGGTTGACCTCTATAAGCAGAGCCTGTTTGTTTTTACTTCTAAGACAGAGACTCAGGGACTGGTTGTAGTTGAGGCGATGATGGCTGGAGCAGCAGTAGTTGCTATTGGTATTATGGGGCCACGGGACATCATTGCCTCTGGAGAGACCGGGATTCTAGTGGGGGAGGACGAAGACGAATTTGCACAGGCATGTAACAGGCTTCTTCTGGATGAGAAGGAGAGGCAAAGGTTAGGCATGGCTGCCCAGAAGTGGGCACGTTCGCAGAGTTCGCAGGTCTCCACCAGAAAATTGCTCGATATTTACTCTCACCACATAAAGGAAATGCTGGAAAAGTCAAGAGTTTGCTCTAAATAATGCGTATTAAAATTAAAATGGGCTTAATTTTGTTGGAAGTGTAGAGAGTGATGTCTGACAGTTATGGCTGCTAGCACTAGATTAGGGTTACTTTCGCCTTTAGACGAACGGTTAGTCAAAGAAAAAGTCGGTTGCTCGGGGCAAGCCCGATTCACAATAATCAAGGGGGGTATGTGCTATTGCTTAACAAAATCATAGACCTGCTTAACGAAGACCTAGCTAAAGTAGAGAATAGTCTGAAGTCAGTTGGGGAGGTTCAGGACAACCATCTCTCAGAATTGCTGGGCTATGTTCTAGGCAGTGGTGGAAAGCGGATTCGCCCTGCCGTTACCCTCCTGGCTGGTAAGTTTTATAATTATGACCTTGATTATCTGCTGCCGATGGCAGTCGCGGTTGAGATGCTGCATACTGCAACCTTGGTTCACGACGATGTTATCGATAAATCGGCAGTTCGCCATGGTCGACCTACTGTTAACAAGGTGTGGGGGGAAGACAAAGCGGTTCTTCTTGGAGATTATCTGTTTGCCAAGGCGGGAGAGTTTTGTGCCAGTACCGGGAATCTGCGAGTGATAAAGCTCTTTTCTCAGACGCTTGCGACGATGTCCATTGGCGAGCTAAAGCAAACCTTTGACGCTTTCAACCTGGACCAAACTCGTAAGCACTACTTAGACAGGATTTCTAAGAAAACTGCCTCCCTGTTCGTTCTGGCTACAGAGTCCGGGGCTATTTTGAGCCAGTCCCCGGAAAGGTCGGTTGAGATTCTAAGAAAGTATGGTCATAACCTTGGTATTGCCTTCCAGATTGTGGATGACATCCTTGATTTTACAGGTACCGAGGAGGAACTCGGTAAGCCTGCGGACTCAGATTTAGCTCAAGGCATCCTTAGCCTGCCGTCAATCATTTTTATGTACCACTATCCTGAGGATAACCAAATTAAGAGGTTTTTTCAGGGTCGGCGCGACCTGGAAGAAAAGAAACGGATAATAGAGTCAATCCGTAATTCTCCGATTGTTCAAAAATGCTATGACTTTGCTGCTAATTACGGTGCCAGGGCATGCCAGAATCTTAACCTGTTGCCAGATAGTGCCAGCCGTCAGGCGCTGATAGACCTGGCAGATTATATTGTCAGGCGTAAGAAGTAATTCTCATCCCTCAACCCAAATCTGTCGTCCTAAAAGGAAAGGGTGAAAAATAAACTGATTAGTGAAATAAGGTTTCTGGTGGCTAACTATCTTGTGGCATCAGTTCTAGGGATACTTGTTTGCCTGTTGGAAGCCTTTGGCAGAATCAAGTTCGTTCATTTTGACCGGTTTCCCATCTGGGAAGGAAAACTGATAATTGTATCTAATCACCCTTCCCTGCTCGAACCCTGGGTTTTTTCTTTAATGGGCTTTCCCTGGATGAACTTCCCCTGGGTATTTTCGCCGCTATGGTTTCGCATGAAGCTTTCTTTGAGATGGTTTACAGAACTGCAAAAGGAATTTTCGCTGCCGAAGAAGCTCTTCCCAGCCAACGTGCCAGACAAAAATAACTTTTACGACCCTCCCTTTATGAGAGTATTCAAAGGGATAAATGTCCCTGTGGACAGAAATGGGGGAGCGCACAGGAGGATTGGTACCGTGTTGGCGCTCAAGAAGACTCTAGAGGCCGGAGGCAGGGTTCTTATTTTCCCGGAAGGGACCCGGACCTTTAAGGCGGTAAAGAAATCCGAGGTCAGGAGCGCAAGTAGTAAACAGATGGGAAAACTGAAAGACGGGGCTAGCTGGCTGGCTCTGAAAACTGGCGCTAAGGTTTTGCCGATTTGGGTTGAGGGAACGGATAAAGTGCTGCCAAATAATAAGTTTCCCTTTCCGAGGCTTTGGCACAGGATGACAATCAAGATTGGTACTCCCTTTGTGGCTGAAGGAGCGACGCGCGAAGAAGTCACCCTACAAATTACTCAAACGCTTTTGGGACTTGCCGATGAAGAAGGGTAAGGTGACATTTTGACGTTCTGTGTACATCTATCGCTCTTACACGTCTTTGATATGCAACCGAATTGCAGAATGTGACTTAACATTTAAGTATTAAGTGACGATTGAAGAAGCAGATAGCACAGGCACAGTTTTTAGATTGCGCCTTCAGCGGCCAATCTGTCAGCTATGGAACGTCCAACTGATCCACTTGTTGGCGAGAAAATCATATCCTCTCCATGGTAGATATCAAATCCGCCTACCCTACTATCAGCGCGAACCTCGACCACGGCCCGATAATGGTAGAGTTTGGCCGGGTTTAGCCCGGAGAGATTGGCGCTAAAGGCGTCGGTGATTCCATATTGATAGGCTGTGCTGTTGCCATAGGCTACTGTTTCGCCCCACTCAAACCTGACCCTTATTTGGCTATCACTTAATAGGTATGGGTCTACGGTAGTTCCTTCGCTGTTGGTCACAGTTCCATTCAAGGTGACCGTTGTGCCGGTGTAATTGGCATGCTTGTCGGTGTGCACCGAGGCGTTCTGGTAGATCACCGAGCAGTAATGATATGCACTTCCTACTCTAGAAGGGATACCAGAGTCGAAGAAATAAAGCCCGGCAAGCAGGGCATCAATCTCTGCCAGCGTCCACGCATTTCCAGTAATCGGGTTCGAGGTCAGAGTATAATATCTTGATCCCGCCGTCTGATATCCACCCCATGTATTCTGAGGCCCTTTATAAAGTCCGCCGTTAGTATAGACGGCAAACTTGCCCCATGCGAGCGGATTGTTCCTGTACCCGATAGAATGGAAGCGAATCTTCTTGACCTCTGCTATCTCGCGTTGGATCGGATTGTCCATCGTCCACAGATCGCCTACTTCGGTTCCCATGTCCCAGTAGACACGTTTCAACCACTCTGGATCTCTCACCTTGTCATAATGAGCTGAAGGAGAAGCAGGGTAGATTTTCAGAGACTTGGTGCCTGTGTCACCGTTAGGCAAGATATATTCCCAATCGACAATGCCGATTCTGGTTATGGTGATCGTGTAAGTTGTTGTCTCGCAGCCAGCTTTCTCAACCGTGATTGTAACCGCATTCGCACCGAGAGCCAGGGGAATGGTCTCGCCCACACCTGAAGCCACTTCCTTATCGACTACACCGCTGTAGGAATACCTTATCGTCGCGCCGTCCAGTGTGGCCGTCAAGGTTACCTCATCTTCGCTGCTAGAGGCGTTCAGGGAATAGTCATAGACAGGCTGGGGATATCCTCTGAAAACAGGGTTCAGGCCATCAAACAGGTCTTTGGTCAGGCTGTATAGAACCGCCGGTGGAACGAAGTCCGTGGTCCCGATTCCCCTGACACTCAGAATGCGGCCGGAACTGATCAGCGAATATGACGCTTCATCGCCGGGATCGGCGTACTCACCGGAGATATACCGGGCGCCCGGCCCACCGGAATCAGTCCGCGCCAGCGTTCCGCTCTGGTGCCAGAATCCAATGTAATCTCCAGCCCTAACCTCCAAAACCAGACCGTCGATAGTCTGGGTGGACCCTGATAGCACTCCTTCTACTGTAACGCTGTTCCGGCACCGCCAGGTAGACCCGCTTACCAGATAGAAAAGGCCGACCTTAAACAGAGAGGGGGCGGTATGAAAATAGACATGAAAGGCCGTAATCCAACCATCAAGCGTTGCCGGACTAGCCAGGTAAATATAGGTATACCCGGCTGGTGAAGCGCTGGGTCTGGAGATTGGATCGGAGCCAAGAATGATATCAGCCATAATTTATCTTCCCACTTATGTTTCCGTTTCATGTACTCTTTTGGCGTGGCTAATCCGACCTCTTCATGTGGCTGGGGCCGATTTCGGGATACAGCGTAAAGAGAGGGTTGGACCAGAGTTCATCCCCAGCCTCAATCCCTTCCTTTGTAAGCCGATAGTAAGTCCGCTGCGGAGCCGGCGGATAGTTCTCTTGAATAGAGGAAGGCTCCTTTTCTGAAGTTATTTCTACCCACCCGAGTCTCTTGAGCACACCAAAGTACATCAGGAACGAGTGGTACCGCATATGGGTAAACTTGCGCGATATCCTCTTCATCTCTCGCTCGTAGATTCTGTCCGCCTGTTCTTCTGTAACGTCAGCGCCGCTTAGCACCATACGGCTGATAATGCGCTCGGCACGCTCTCTGGCGGTGGCCCGGGCGAGTGCCTCCTTGTACTCGTAGTTAATATCCGCCTGGGGAGCTCCACGTTGCGGGTCTATCGGTGTCGAGCCTTCAGGCCCATTACCCAGGAGATACTCCCGGATAAACCAACCGCAACCGAACGGCCTTAAAAATCCCCCTCTATTTGGTCTTAGTTCCAATGCCATAATGCTTAAACCCGAGTCCTCGTTCTTATTTCTTCCAGGGCTTCAATAATCGTGGTTGAAACCCGGCGGATGGCACCGAGATTGTTCTCCAGCACCTTCTTATCTTTCGCCCACAGGGCAACATAGGGAAACGACCTTACCCCAGTGTCAAAGCCGAAGTGTGTGCCCACGACAAAAGCAGCGCTCTCGGCAATGGTCTCCGCATCCTGCCGTGGAATACGGAATACACCTTCAGAATAGTAGTGGGCAATTTCATGGAGCAAGGTCTTGAGCTGCTGCGCCCCAGGCTCCTCGGGGCGTACCCAGATGCCGGCTTGACTGTAAAAACCCTTTACTCCGGGATTCAGGGAAGGCTTGGACTCAAAATCCACACTGACACCCCGCTGTCTCATGTGGGCAAGCAAATCAGTAAATAGCCCTTCGTTAGCCTCGCCGGTAAGCACCGGCACATCAAACTCAGGAAGAGGCTTGCCCTCGGTCTGGCTGACATCAAAGATATAGACCACTTTGAAGAAAACGGGGCGCGGCTCGGTTTCAGTCTCTGCCTCCGCTTCGCCTTGTTCCCTTTTCTCGGGTTTTAGCTTCGGCGGCATCATCGGCGCCATGATAGCGATGCCCTTTTCACCTTTCATGACCCAGCGCCCCAGGTCTTTCCAGGTGTTGAAACCGGCCACCCTGACGGCCTCAGGCTTCTGGAGCATGATAAGTATCTGGTTGCCAATACTATAATTGTGGAATTTCGACATGGTGGTGAGAAACAGCCGGAACTGGTAGCTGTCCTGGATGCCCTCCACACCATCCTTGAGTTGCTTCAGCACCTCGTCAATCCGCCGGGTTTTTACCTCGGTCTCCACCGCCGGCAGGAGATCCACCGCCAGGCTATATCCCGGCAGCGGCTCGCCTATCCAGCCGATTAGGTCACGGTACTTCAAGGGTACTTTCTCGCCGCCTTCAATGAGGAGAGCCTGCGGGTACAGACCGACAGTAGATTTGTGCTCCCTGTCAATGTGCCGTTTCAAAGCACCTGATCTGGTGGTGTTATTGTATTCCGGGATCTCGATTACCTTATGACATATCGGGCAGGTAACAGTAACCGCTGGTTTCCTGGTTTCAGTCATGGGTAAAAGCTTCGTTTGCGGCTCCGGTTCATCGGTTACCACCGATTTGACCAGCCCGACCGTGAACCCCATGAACATGAGGAACATGCCGAAGCCGACAACATCATTCGTCTGTTGCTGGGTCGTTCGATACATTACCAGGTCACCTCCTTGATTAAATCATCAAGTTCCCCGCCGGCAATTATCCTTACCACCTCACTCGCGATATAGGTCATGGACTCGGCATGCGCCGGTGTCAGGTCTTCGGCCTCTCCCATGGTCCGGTACTGCCGGTGGTGTGCGAGCTCGTGTACCAGGGTATCGATCATAGAGCGTGCCCGCCCCATCATTTCCAGCGAGATATAAACCTCTCCGACGGCCGTGCTGTACATGCCGGCAGTTCTCACCCGGTCGCTGGCGGGAGGAATAACGGCGACGTGTACTCCGGACGGCGGCGAATAGGTAAACACCTTTTTTGTTATGGCTCTGGCCAGGTTAAGATGAGCACGGTAACGATGTTCCAGCTTTTCGTCCGGGATGACCTCCACCTCCCGGAGTCGCTCCTGGGAGGTCTTGATCAAATCTCTATCGGTGTTGATAGCCCTGGCCAGGGTATCACGCACATATGACTGAACAGTTACCGATTCATAGCCCAGGTGCTTGACCATGCCGTCCCAGCGGGCGTCGGTGCGTATCACCGCGTTTTCACCCATAACTTTGATCCAGGCTTCCCGCCATACGGAAGCGTTTTCCCGGACGAAGTCGGCATAATCCTTCCCCGTCACCGGCTCCCGTCCCATATCCCAGGAGCCCATGTTAACGTTGTGGCTTTCCTCCGTCTCAATCACCGGCGGCTGTTTTACCATCTGCAGAAACACCTGCAGATGCTCCACCTTGGTGACACAGGACCAGAGTCGGCCCACGTCTACCCAGAGGTCAGGCTCGTTCTTCGGGCCGTGGCGGTCCGGCGCCATATCAAAGCTCCACAGGTTGTAGGAATAGGGACTGTTAATTTCTCTCATATAGATATCGCGGGCGTAAATCCTTGACTGGCCGGCGAAAGTCGCCCCAACCGCCTGCACCATCTCAGGGAAATCTTTCTCCGCGGGAGGCAAATCCTGTTTTATAAGCTGGTTGAAGCGGCGGATGGGCTGGTTGAGCAAACTCGGCCCCTCGGCGATGATAGACTTCCTCGGCAGGTTTACGGCAAACCTGTCCTCAAAGGCGGTATCGCGATAGCCGATGATATGAAAGCTAGTGCCGTGTCTTCTGCCGTTCGGCTTCCATAGCGCTGCCAGAGTCTGGGCATGGCCATTCACCTTCTGCTCCAGGAAAACAATCCACAGCGCCCTGTCCCTGGTCTCAACCCTGACGGAGTATCCCAGGCGAAGCAGGGCGAGGGCGGCAATCTTCATGCCCTCACCGAACTTCCCCCGGGCGTAATCCGGCTTGAGCTTAGGCGGTCCAAGGAGGAAGTCGGCGACGGCGATACCCTTGCCCACATCACGGATATATAGACCTTCTTCATCATAGCCATGTGTGTAGTACTCGCACTCGTCTAAGGCGTTCTGGACGATGTCCCTTATCGCCTCCCACTCACCCCAGTCCTGCCGCCAGGTGGAGGTAGGACCGATAATGATGATCTGCCAGCCTCTGGGCTTCCATTCAGCTTCGTATTCGTCCATGGTCAGGACTTTGGGTGGTGCTGCAAGCACAGTCATAACCGTTTCCCCCTGGCACGAGCAATAGCGCCCAGGAAAGCGGAGTCAATTCTATCCCGGTAGCCGATGTCATCGATGGTATAGGCCAGGAACTCCGGGCTGTCGGGAAGGAATTCAAGGCCACCTTTTTGACGTGACTGGCGCAGCTGCTCGGGGATTAAGGCCGAGGATTTCTCTTTCAAATAGCGTTGCCTTTCCTGTTCGGTCCACGGGCCGAGATGCTTGGCGCGCGCCGCCATGATGGCAGCCTCTTCTGCGGTATAATGGCTCTCTATATCCGGAGCGAAGGCGTCTTTAAAACCCAAAATGGTGAAATACCGTCCGGTCTCCGGCTCCCATACCCAGCCGGTAGATGTCTCTACCCAGGCATGTCCCATCCGGCGGCCGCCGCTGAATACCGTGCCGTGTATCAGATCGCCCTCACCTTCCTTGATCAGGAATCTCCAGGCGTCGGCATAGCAGGTACCGGTCTGTGCCACGTATTTACCACCGGCTAACAGTCCCACACTCGCGGCATAGTTGAGGACGCTATCTACAAACTCCCTGGACGGCTTCTCGGTGGTACGCTGGGGGACACCCGGCTTGAAGAAGCCCTGCTCGAACATCTCCCTGGCATCCTCGTCCCACCACTCGGCAATCACTTTGTCGGTGCGCCTGTCGGTTATCCATATTCCCAACCGGTCCCGCTCCTGCCAGGTTTCCACCTTGACATCATGCCTGGCCGGCTTTTTAGCCGTTGATGGCAGTCTCTGAGGCTGGGCAGAGCTTTCCCACAATTCATCGAGTACCGACGCCCTTGGCTCACTTCGCTTTATTTTGACCTTCCAGCCGGCGTCCAGATCTCTCTTTTCCACCTTCTTGAGCAGGTCGTAAACAAGGGCTTTGTCGGACTCGAATTGCAGGAATACGTCTTTACCCGGATTATCCGCCCTGATGATGATAATATTCCCCATCCTGTCCATTCCCATTTCATATATTTCTGTCGGTCGCCCTGGAGATGTTTGCGGCAGGAGCGCCGGATTCTCTGCCGGCTCTTCAAATGATTTCTTGGTGAGGTCCTTGACAATGCTCACCGTAAGAGTCCCCAACATCAGAAAACCCGCCAAGCCGAACATCATTGAAAGCCAGTCCGGAGCCACCGGCGTCTCTTCAACGGGTAACAATTCCACGGAGACCGTGTCTTCCGGTGCTATACCCTCAAGCTCGCCGGCATTCACTTCGATGAAATGGCGAGCAGGATGCGTACTGGTGACCAGGTAGCCGGGTTCAATATCGTGGTAGACCTCCGTTACCATCAACTCCTCCGAAAGAAAGGCGATATCAATCGAAAAGAGCATCGGTACTGTAGTCACATGGATAGTCTGCTCAACACCCATATCAAAGAGCATGCCAGTCCCAGTCGGCAGTTCCGGCAACCCGCCCAGACCCTGTTCCAGCTCCCAAGGCGCAGTGGCTATGCTAACGAGCCACTCTTTATCTTTAATTTTTACAACTGCCTGTCCTGCCATTACGGCCTCCCCTGGATTCGCTTGACGCCGTTCAGCTTACTTTCCAGACTCATCTGCCCCGATGCGAAGTCCTTGCTCTCGATATCAGAGCCGCCGAACATGGCGACGTCGAAGTTACGGTGCCACCGTGCCGACGCCTTGAAATCTGTCTTCTCCTCGAATTTCTTGCCGCGGCTGGCCCTGGGTTTCATCCCGGGCGGGGCAATAGCCGTCATCCCGTTGAGAAAAGACTCGCTGGTGGTGTCTTCCCGGTAGTTAATCGGGGCGTTAACCCCGAACTCTTCATGATTGGCGTACTTACCCATCTTGTTTTCCTCCTTGCCACAGCTTCTGGTACCACTCCTTCTGCTCCTCACCGGATACCTTGCGGTACCTCATGGTGGTGGTAATGCTCTGATGGCCCAGGTGTTCCTGCAGCAGCCTTATTCCATCGCCCGAGTCATTGAGCTTCACCGCATGGACCGCAAAGGCGTCACGCAGCTTGTGGGGGCTGACGTTATGCAGCTTGCCGCTCTCAGGGTTGATCAGGCGAGGGAGCCGGGCTTTCCCGGCGCATTCCTTTACGACCTGCCAGGCACGGTGGCGGCTTAAATCAAATATCAGCCTGGTTTTAGAATTCGCACCGCCGCGTCCCAGGTAATCCTTCAGCATCTTCATGGTTTCCTCGTCCAGCGGCAGGACACGGAACTTACGGTGCTCCTTTTCATCGGCAATCGCCTTCTCCACTTTACGGCCACAGACCGGGCAGAACTTGTGCCCTTTGCCCAGCCTGGCGCCGCACTCCGGGCAGGACAGCTTGATGCGCTGTTTCAAGTGCTGGATGGTTACCAACCCCTGATTGAAGTCGATATCGCTTGCCTTAATCCCCAGTGCTTCGGATATGCGGCAGCCGAGGTGAAACAGCATCCGGATAAGGAGCCTGTCTCTCAGGTACTCAGCCGCTTCTTCCAGCTTCTCAATCTCTGCTGGCTCAAGGTATGCTTTGGCCATTATTCCTCCGTTCCTTCTGAGACCATCGGCATAACCATCCCCATCATCATGAGCGGCATCATCATCCCCAGTATGCCTGTTAAATCAGAGCCACCGCTCTCTCCGGCAATATCGATGACATCATCAATCTCAACGATGACCTCGGGCTTCTCCTCTATCTTCACGTAGAGGTCATAGTCATTACCTCCCGAGATGCCGCCGATACCGGCCATACCGGCACCGATTATCTCGATATCCAGCTCACCTGTCACCGTGGTGTATTTTTCGGGTGAGTTGGGGCAGTACAATGTCGCCCTGGCGATGAGTATCTCGTCAAAGCCGAAGAAACCTCTCTGCCCGATGCTGCCGTACAGGGTAAACTCGGCCTCGGGACCGCGATAGGGAACGGCAATATTAACTCTCAGGACATCACCGGCCATTAAGGTCAGCCTGTCCTCAAGAGGCACCAGCCACCCGGTACCGGGCCTGAACACGTCCAAACCACTGATCATATCCTCTACACCTTTACGTAGCCGGTAATGCTGATCTCGCCGAACTGAGACTGTGGAGTTTCTGCCAACACTTCTACGACGTCAAGCAGGGTCGGCGAGATAACATTCGGTATCGTGCCGCCGATCTTGGCGTAGAGGTCATAGACACCCGCCGAAAGAGCGGTGGTAATGTTGACATCCACGTAGTCCTCGCGGTAGTTCCAGCTGGTGTCTTCGGGAACGCTGATGGTCTTCGAGGCATGCAGCACCTCGTCGAAACCAGCCCACCCCGAGTTGCCGATGGCGGCGTAGAGCGTCTGGCTTTCCGCCTTACCCAGATGGGAGTACCGGCAGGTTATCCGGAGACTATCCCCGGCCTTTACCTGTACGTTGGCCAGCGGCAGCAACAGAAGCCCGTACTGCGATGGTAAATAGACTGCGCCCATATTAATTACCTCCTTGCATAGCTTGTTATCTCAATGGAGCCGAACTGCGATGCCGGAACGGCAACCACGTTTATGACCCTGGTCATCTCATCATCAAAGTGCCAGGAGCCGTCTGCCCCGTAGTAATAGCTGTAAGCGTGAATCGTCACTTTCTTATCCGGCATGATGAAGTACCCGCTGAAGGAATGCGTGGCTCCTCCATTAACGTTAGTGCTCGGCTCGGCAAAGCTGATACCCGGCCAGGGAGAGACACCGTACTCAAGGGCGCCGCCAGCCATGATGCCGATAGAGGAAGAGTAAGTGTTCTTAATCTTGACCGTAATATCGACGCGGCTGCCGGCCTGAGCTTCACCCGGTGCCACTATTTCTATGACGTCAGCGTATTGTGCCACTCAGATGTCTCCTTGCTTCTTGCTCTCGTCATTCCAGGGCCGCATGCACTTGGCGAAGATCATACTGCCGAAAGTAACCACCAAAGCTCCGCCGGTGATAATAACGTAGCCATAATCAGCCTGGGTAACCCACTCGGTAACGATGCCGGCCAGGGTGATACAGCACCCTACAATCTCCAATGCGATGGCCAGGTTTCTAGTCAGTTTCATGCTGGGCTCCTTCGTGTAAAGAGTTATTCTTGTCTGCGGCTGAACCTTCTTTCAAGGAGGAACCGGCCGAATAAAGTCCACCGGCAGCCATGCCGGCGATAATCCCGTTGAACAGGGCGGTTACCCAGTCCGACGATGCGCTCGCTCCTAGTGCCCAGCCGGCGACAAGGTTAATTGCCAGGCCGAAGCCCAGCGCCAGCAGCGGGTAGAAACGTGTATCCGTGACAAAGGGTTTGAAAAGCTGGACCAGCCCCAGTATCAAGGGAACGCCGCCCAGCGCCACTATGGATGTGATGAATTCATTGCCTTCCATTTAAAAACCTCCTGTCATTCCGGTCATCATTGTCATCATCATGAGCATGTTCATGGCCGACGTCATATCATCTGCCGGTGCCGACACCTGGGACACCTGCCCCAGCATGGTGCCCATTGCCGGTAGCCCGAAGCCGTAGGCGTTGTCTTTCTTGACCGGGGCGTCCGCCGGCTTGGTGGAGAAGTAAGGGGCAAACTGTCTGGCCTCGGTCCAGCGGAAAGACCAGGCCTCGCCGTACGCTCTCCGCCCACTCTCCCAGAGCAACCCGGTAAGCCCGGAGAGCATAGGCGCGGCAAAGCTGGTGCCGGATTTGGCAACATACTCCTCGTCGTTCTTGTGGCTGGCCATCTCCAGGTCGGTGCCCCAGATGACAAAGTCGGGCTTGGTCTCGCCCTGCACCGTCGGCCCTCTTGACGATTTTTCCCAGACAACAAGTTCGTCGGCGGTCTCCACCGCCCCGACCGCGATTACCTCCGGCTCACAGGCGGGCAGCATCATGGTGGTCATCTTCGGTCCGGAGTTACCCGCCGCGGCTACGACATCGAGACCGTAGTCCTGACTTGCTTGGCGGCAGGCTACCCGTACCGGGTTATCATCATCGCCGTCATCTTCACCGCCGAGGCTGAGATTGATGACATTGGGATAAAGGTCATCCGTTGGCCAGAGCCCCTTCTTCCGAGCTGCCTCGGCCAGGTCACAGACTTTGTCGATGCCAAGAATGATGCTCTCGTCACTGCCAAGGCCTTCATCGCTGATAACCTTTATATTCATAATCGAAGCCCCCGGAGAAACACCGGACTTTTCGCCCAGAGCATGCATGCCTCCAGCTACCACGAATGCTACCTGGGTGCCGTGCCCGAAGACATCGTCAGGTGATGGCGAGTCGGTGAAGTTGGCCTCATATACGACCTTGTTCCTGAGCGACTGGTGCGTCTTCCTGACGCCGCTATCCAGCACGGCCACGGTGAGACCAGTGCCGGTAAGCGGCGGCGTGAAGTAAGAGCGGAGCAGGTAGAACACATCAGAGATGGTCTCCACCGGCGGCACCTCTGCCATTACCTGGTCGGTCTTGTACTCCTTGAGAGGCTTAATCTTCAGGCCAGTTATTCTGGACATCTGCTCAGCCTGCGCTTCGTCAAGATCGCAGAATACCTGGGAGAGAAGCTTTGTCTTCTTAACATCAGTAGCGCCAAGCTTCTTTGCCTCGGCCTCAAGCTGCTCCAACGATAGTCCCTTAGAAATCACTGCGTATCTCATCTCTTCACCTCTGACAATTCGAGTTTTATATAGCTCTCACTCCTATGAGTCTATTCGGGATGTTGGCGCCTTTGACTCCTGCTGCCAGCGGCGGTCCCGGCAGGGTAGTAAATGACTTATAGGCGGACGAGCCGTGGCCATAATCAGATCCCATAGGATTAGCGGCAACCGCCCTGAAATAATAGAATGTGTCGGGCTTCAGCCCGGCGACGTCGGCAGTGAAATATCCCTGGTTGGCGGAGGGATTATCCTCGGTCACCAGATGCCAGTCAGTGACTTGGCCGAATGAGAGCGTTTCGCCATATTCAAACCTGCCCTGGCAGATTAAGCCACCGTCAAGCATGAGCCGGCCCCTCAACCTTGCCGAGTAAATATCGACATTCTGGGCATCATACGTGCCGACCAAGGGAGGGGACTCATAATCGATTTCCAGCAAAGCCTTCCGGGCGGTGTACTGATAACAGGAAAGCACGGGGCCGCATCCCTGATACCCGCTGCCGTCAGGGTTCTCGTGTTCGATCCCGGCTACATCGAAATTGGCGTTGCGTATTCCGAGGCTGACCAGGTTGCTGAAATCAAGATAAGTCAGGCCGGTGTTATTGAGCTCGAAATCATTGCGGGCGCCGACCACCAGGGCATCATAGTCGACATCGACATTACAGAACGGCGTTGAACCGAAATTAACGAAGTCGGCAGCAACGATATCTCCTGGCGTATCCGGGTTGAAGGCATAGACATTGAAAGTCGGCCTGGTGCCCCAGGATGTCTTGGAGTTTACCCAGACCTTGACCCTGCCTCCGACGGCAACGGCCCCGGGCGGCATTCCGTTGTAATCCCCGCCGTCATAGTCTGTTCGCGGGTCCCAGATAGCGCCGAACCGTCTGAGCCAGTCCCAGGGATTATTCGCCGGTAAATGGGAAGACGAACCGGCAAACTGGAGACCCACATAGTCGGTTCCCGTATACCCTTCATAATGGGTGCCGGCTCCGGTTATCAGGTCTTCCCATGTTGCGTAAGGAGCAGCCGTCACCCAGCGCCGGGGCATGCCGGCTCTAACGTATACACATTTATCGATCCAGTTTTCCCTTGTCGTGCTGCTCATGTCTTGGTTATTTCCTTGCGCATTAAATAGCCTTTTTTGCCATCAATCTGTTTGCCATGTTTGAAACTTTGATATTTTCTAATTTGGGATATGCAGGGGTTTCAGAGAATAGAATGGCAACCGACATGTCCTCCCAGACCAGCTTTTGCAGGTCAGATAGAACATTGGTCTTAACACCGCCTATCTCCGGGTAGTTTGCCCAGAGTAATGAGGCGCACCAAAGGTCGTTTATGTCCTGGTTGGTGATATACAGGGGGGCCAGCCACGAAGTGGTTTTCTTGCGGTACCAGTAGTTAGTCCAACCCACGCTTAACCCCTGCCCATAGCCCGGCCAGACAACGTGAACATTATCGCTTCTATCAAGTGAGATTGAAGGGTATCCCCAGCCCAGCGATGCGCCAAGATGTGAGACCTGCTCTGGAGTACCCCACATGACGCCGGTCCTCTTGTTGTAGAAAATGGCATCATCACCAGCATCGTAATAAGCAATATGCGGGTCATCCCCCGAGTCAAGGGCGATGCGGGAATGATAGTGGGAATGGGGATGGTCGGTAACGTTTTCGGTTATCCAGGCAGCGGGTCCGTGGCCATAGCAAACCTGAGAATTTCCCGTGTTTATGCCCCAACCGCGTCCCGTCCAGGACACATGAACAGCCCCAAATGAGTCAATAGCCATAGATGGTGTATCCTGGAGGCTGGCCATGTCGGTAACCTGTTCAACCGTGCCCCAAAGTCCACCAATCTTAGCCCGGTATTGAATATTCTTTACGGTAGGGTTGGAGCCCCATCCCAGTCCAGCCCAGACGACGTGAGGAACGTCAGCCACGCCAATGGCTATTGTCGGATAGTCCTGGCCTGGATTAGCCACATTAAGACGAGCAACTGTCTCCTCGGCTTGCCATCCACCAATAGTGCTTTCCCTGTAGAATACACCCCATCTTGCAGCAAATGGCGCCCGGCCATTTGAGTTATAGACCAGATGCAAATTGTCAAAGGAGTCTATAGCGAGGGCGGGGAAAAAGTGGTGCCTGTTATCATAACCGAAGGTAACCCGCTCTTCCATCCACGTCTGACCTTCATCATCACTATAGGCAACGTGAATCTGCATGTGGTTTATACCAGCAGGCTTTTTTGAATAAGCCACCCAGAGCCTGCCGTCACGGGCTACAGCAATATCACGCCCACCTCCCTCTGCTGAGAGGGCCGGTGTGCTGTTTATGCTGGCAATGGTGTAAATCGTCATCGAGCCTTTTTCTCCACGTTATCTTTCTTATGACGGCGGCACTGAATACCAAACCCGAATCCCTATCTGAACATCGTTAAAGCTAATGAAATCCAGGGCCGCTCTTCCGATCAACCACTGGAACTCATAGCCGTCATTTCCGTCCACAATGCTGGAAATGTCGATACTCCCGATACAAACATCGCCGCCTTCTCTTGTTTCACCGTCGAGTCCAATCTGGTCATCAGCGAAGTTTATGGCATCACCCCACGCACAGGGAGTATCATCCCTAACCTGTATAACCTGGCTTGTTGCCGCTATCGTCCCGCCATTCAGCTTGTTGGCCGCGGCATTGGTGTTTTCGACCATCCTGAATTTGAACATAGCGATGGCTCTTAGGATAACAGCGCCACCAGGTAGACCATCTATTGTTACGGTGGGCAGAGATACAGTGATACCTGCAGCGTTAATCCGGGCTTCCTCTAGCGGGTCGCTCCAGAAATCCATGGAGAGCATCTGCTTGCCGCTCAACAAGACCACCTGGCTGACATCGTTCTGCACCTGGGTGATATTGGTCTTCACCTCGTTGACGATGTCTTTCATCTCATTGACAATGTTTACTATCTCGGAGATGTCGAGCTTTTCCGCTTTACCTTCAATGTAAAATTCACCTGGCATCTTCCTGCCTCCCTTCCGGCAATAGCTTTCGCTCCTCTCTTGCGGCTATCGGTTCAGCCTTCTTTTCATCTCTGCCGGGTCTGGCCGCTGCGGCCACAGTGCCCAGCATCATGACCGGGACCATCATGAAAAGCAGCGAGCTCCAGTCGGAGCCGGTTGCTCCGGGCGCTCCCGGCCATGACGGCGGCAGGGCGCTGGTACCGGTGGGAGATACCAGCACCGTTACCACGGAGTCGGTTACTGCCTCGGTCTCCCGCTCAATCAGGAGGATAGCCAACTCGCTGTCACTCTCGTCAAAACGTAAAGCTCCCCTCAGCCTGATAAAATCACCCGGTGCCACCTTGAACCAGGTGTAGCCGAATACCGGCAGGACTTCCTCGCTGATGACCGTACCCTCACGGGACAATCTGGACATCAGGGTGTATTCCTTTTCCGTATCTCCGGGATTGGCCACGTAGATGCTGCAGCCGAGGTCGTAGCCGGGCTCATAAATTATCCAGGGCGCGAGGTCCCAGAAGATATCGCCCAGGGTGCCGGACATGACATTAACCGGTGTCATCGCAGATCCACCTCCTCGCCCCTGAAAGCTTTCTTTACCAGTGACAGCGCCCAGGCTCCCAAGGCAATCATGATGACAATATCGATCACCCCGGCGACGATAGCCTGCCAGAACTGCGGCTGGTACGACTCGGCCGGGTAGTAGTTGTAATACTGTTGCGGTTGATAACTCATCCGGCAGCCTCCTTTACCTGCTTCGGTTTTTCTTTCGCCGGGGCCATGAGCGGCTTCATCAGGCTCGTCATGAGCCACATCATGAGCAGCATCATGCCGATATTGACCAGGCTGGAAATCAGGCTCTTAATGGAATCAGGCAGAATGAGCCAGATACCGGCGGTCAGGAGCGGCGGCAGTACCATGGTAGCCAGTAAGCCAACAATGATGGGCAGCCAGGCCATACCCTTCTGCCAGACAAGGTAGACCGAGGTTGAGCCGGTGTCCTTATAAACGTAATACTCACTGCCCGGCCATGGCTCGACACCGGCGTCACGGCAGGACTGCTCTATCTCGCCGAGGACTTCTTCGGATACCTGTTCGGCAAAATCAAGCCGTACCAAGACAAGGGCACCTTCGTCCGCGCCTTCTTCGAGCGGGGTGAAGGTGCCCAGATCCTCTACTGCTGCGGCTTGTCCCAAAAGGACAGCCCTATATCCCGGTGGAATGAAAGCATAGGGCATGTGATGTCACCTCCCTATGCTTATTCGACCAGTCTCTTGCCTCTGAGCCCCCATACCGTCAGGTCGACGCTAACCGCGCCGCCGGCAATAGCAGCCGTCTCGCTCGTGGCGACCAGCGTGAGCTTATCCCCGCCGATGAGCCTCAGGGCGTTGCCCAACTCGTCCGGATCGGCAAAGTCCCGGATTACCTCGCGGTAAACTTTGACCTCGTCACTGCTATCCCAGTAGGCGCCGGCCAGCACCAGGTCGTGGTCAAACACGTCCCCGGCGACAATTAGCGCATGGGTGGCCGTAAGCCGGTCGGCCGTGCTGTAAAACAGCTTGGCGACGTCATCGGTATTCGGGAACCGCGACACCCTGAAGTTGCCGATGAGGTCGCCCGCGGTTAAGGCGGCTTGCTGATGCACCCGGATCTCGTGGCCCCTCAGGTACCATATCTCGTCATCGGGCACCTCGATCTCCCCGGTTACGGAAGCGCCGACCGCCGTCCCGATGGGGACGGTGATGCTGACCTGTCCGTTCCGGGGGTCAATCCTGTCCAGCGCGTGCTGCTTTTCGGCCAGGACGAGCTGCTCGCTCAATACCTGGAGCGGCAGACCCACCCAGAAGCCGGACTCGTTGTCATAGACACCGAGCAGACTCAGCCACTGGTCCAGCGGAGGCACCCATCCCTTGGGAGGCCGCGCGCCCGGATAGCCGGAATACTGCTGCGGAATTATCTTGTTTACCATCTCTTAAACCTCCTTACAGATTTCACCTCCAGCTAGGACTTGCTGGAGCCGGTGACACCCTTCATCATGGGCATCAGGATCGCCATCATCATGATCATCATGATCATCGGCATCATAGAGCTGAACATGCTCCCCATCTGGTCGGTCTGCTGCGGGTAGGAGCCCGCTACCGTCCCGTACTGGTACTGTTGCGGCCGGGCCTGCTGCCCGCCAAACTGCTGTGTGTTATACATTGTTGATTCCCTCCTTAAACCTGGTGGTTTTATTTGGTTCGTTCTTTTGGTTACTCTTTGGCGGTAACGCCCTTCATCATGGGCATTATCATCGCCATCATCATGACCATCATGATCATTGGCATCATGGCGCTGAACATCCCGGATGTCGGGTCTGTCGTCTGCGTGGGGTAATAGGCCGAGGGGCCGCTTACCTGCATGGCGCCGTATTGCCCGGGAGCTACCGGACCGGTTACCTGCTGTGCTGTGAACATGCTTACCTCCTCGTTCGTCTTTGCCTTAAGCTTCCTTTATGCCCGATGTCATTCCTGGGAAGAGGTTCGATTTACCGCCGCCGCGACGGCGACAAATCGATAAAAGGCGGTACCCTTGAGGATGACGCCAGGCGGTGAGGACGCTATTCAAACATGGCGCGTCTGTAGCCGGCGACCACGATTTCACCCTTACCATCGACACCGTCGCGGTAGTGGTCGACGCGGCCTTCCTTGACCTTCATCCCGCTGGGGGCAATGCCGTTCATTCCGGTGCGGAATGCCTCGGGAGTGGCTCTCTCCTGGTAGGTGATGGGGACGTTTTTCTCAAATTCAGACCAGCTTGCGTACTTACCCATATGGGCACCTCCTCATTAGTCTTTACCCGGTCGCGGCCGGGCTTTAAAGGGGAGAAGCAACCTGGCCGAAAAGGAAAAGGGGTCAGCCTTGAACCCTTCCGGTCCAGATTGCTAACCCCTTTTCTTGTAGCCCGAGAGCCGCTGATAAAAAAAGCCCTGAGAGCCGGTCTTTACCAGCTAAGCTCTCAGGGCTTACGGTTCAAGCGTATATCAGTGTCCCGCGGCTGTCAAGCTATTACGTGCGTATATACGCCGGTGCTAACTTTCAGCCTCGTCCCCTGCTCCGGGCTTCTTCTTGATATGGACAGTCACGCCGTCATTGACGATAACCTCGACCTTGTCACCGGGCTTGAGACGGTTGTAGATTACCCACGCCTTGGGCAGGGTGACGGCCAGGCTGCCCTCGCCTATCCGGAACAGGATTCGCTCTACCTTGATCGGCATCAGCTTGACCTCTCGAACATGGCTTCGTTCCAGCGCCGCCACTTCTTTTCCTGGGCAGCGGCGTAGCTTATTACCGCCTTCTCGGAAGCCTTTTTCTGCCACTGGGGAAGGCCTGCCCAGTCCTTGTCTCCCGAAACTGCTCCGGTGGTAGCAGGCAGCAACAGGTCATGCTCTGTCTTACTGGCAGGCGTCGGCCGGCTCAGCTCATATCCCATACCCAAGAGTGCGATGAACAGCAGCACGCGCATGAAATACAGGATATCGCCCGTGTTTGCTGGCACGATAGGCTGGTTCATCACTCCACTATCTCCACTCTGAATCCCATCGACTGGAAGCCGCGGGACAGCATGTCGGTCCAGTTTTCAATGGCGCCCCTGACCACTTCCTCGACCTGTGGGTCGTCGGAACGGCTGACATCCAGGTGCATGCCCCTTTCCGTCCTCTCCAGGGTAACGGTGACGCGGGACAGCGCCTCTCTCCTCTCCGGCGGCGCCTTGGCCACCTCCCGTGCGATCATATTGAACATCATCTCACGAGCCTGTGGGGTGGCCATCATGTTCTGTAGCTGATCAAACATTTTCCTCTCCTCCTTGTGATTCATTACGTTTACGGTGCGTGATCGCCGGCGGCTGCCACTGCTCCGCTGGCGGCCCTCCGCCCTGTGCCCCTGGCATACCCGGCATAGATATGCCGAACATCCCCATCATCTGCTGCATGGACTGCATCGAGTTCAATACCTGGCCGAGCGGATTTTCCTCTTTACCGCCCATGGCCTGCCGGATCTGGCTTATCGAGTCGGTTATTTTGGCGTTATTCTGGGCAATCACCTGTGACAGCTGGGTAGCCGTCTCGTAGGCGGCCCGGTCGGCGATCTCCACGTTGGACTCCTTGGCCCGGTGCGCCGCCGCGTCCTGCTCTTCCCTGGTCTCCTTCATGAGCCTGAGGATAGGCTCCATCCGCTTGGCATCGGCTTCGGCGGAGCCCTTCTGCACATTGACCAGGTCCATGACCATGAGCATGGCCGCCCGGAACTTCATGATCGCCCTCAGCTCAAGCTCTCCCTCCGGAGTTCCTCCCATGTACTGGCGCAGCACCGCTTCCGGGGCGATCATCTCCATGCCCCCGCCCATCTTGCGTATCACGGGGAACCGTCCGTTGATATTCCCATCCTCATCTTCCGCATCGCGGGCGCGCTCCAGCTCTTCGCGAATAATCTCACGCAGCTTTTCCTCCGGCACCAGCGACTTGCTCTCGGCCGGAGGATCGAGCTTCTTTAAAGCCTCCTGAACGCGGCTGCGGGTTACCTTCAGTTCCGCCGCCATGTCCCGTTGGGATAGGCCTTGCTCCTTAAGCTCCTTTACCGATTGTATGAACCGGTCATCCATTTTGCCTCCTTTCCGACCATTGAAGCTAAAGTGGCTGTCCGCTGGTCTGACCATCGTGTTTGATATGGTCGGCCAGCGGTCAAACCGCCGAAGCTAAATGGTTGGTTTTCGACCACGAGTAAAACCTCAAAATCGTAGCTAAATTCCCTGGTCGCCGGTCACCCCCTCTCCGTCCGTTTCCTTCTCCAGCACCCATCCCAGGATGCCTATCCTGGTTTCCAGCACCTGCCGGGCAAACGCGGCCAGAGAGCTGAACCACTGTCTGACCCACGGCCGGTCCTCCGGCGGCATCCTCTGGATCAACATCTCCGCCCGGGAAGCGGAACCAAGTAGTTCCATTGCCTCCCCGGGGAAATGCCGTCTGAACGTCAGAAATATATCAGGGTTGCCTATTTCCTGCCCGGCTTCCATTCCGGCCAGCATCTCTTCGTAACACTCCAGTTTCTGCCTGATTTCCATTTCACTTTTCATTTGAATCACCTCCAATTGATAATAATTTGATAGCCCTATCTACTCCTTTTTGAGGCGCCAGCCTGGCTACCCGGATGGCATCCCTCACGTCCTGACTGACCCCGTCGAGGCGGCGGGCTACCTCGTCAGCCAGTTCCTGGTCAAGCCCTTCGCGCCTGACCAGTACCCCTCTGACCACTCTCAGATAGTCAGTGCGGCTGTAGGCGGCCAGCTTGCGGATGGCAAACCTTGACCTGAGCTCGGGCGAGAGCATGTTCAACCGGTTGCTGGCGGCCACCACTCTCACCTGGTTGGACAGGTCAAGCTCCCTGCCTCGCTTGGCCCTAACCAGCCGGCCACCCTCCATCATGGAGAGCAGTCCGGCGGTATCAACGGCGTTCATCTTGTCCAGCTCGTCGATGAGGATGATTTGCAGTTGTCTTTCCGCGACCTTGTCCCACAGGCCTGACTTCGAGGTGGCCGAGCCGATCAGCCAGATGGCTCTCTCTCCGGCCGCTCTCTCGATGTCCCAGAGGAAAAGCGTCTTGGCCAGGGCGGGCGGTCCGGCCAGCAGCACGTGTACCGGTTTCTCCGCCAGCAAGCAGGCGGTGAGCAACTCTTTAACGTCGTCGTGGCCGATGATGTCGCTGAAAATATCCCTGGCACTATCAAGTTGCGGCAGTGCTTGGGGCTCAGACGTATCTTCTTGCTGCTGGCTGCTGGCAATCAATGCCCTCCCCAGCTCGCTGATGCGATAGCCGGTATAGGAGTTGGAGCGGAAGATGTTATCCAGGTAGCCTTTCCTGAACAGGCTGCTGAGGGTCGATGAATGAATAGGGCGGACATGCCGCCATGACCAGCCCATCCTCAACTTGCTCATGTCTACCGAGTCTTCGAATCGGGCTATCTCGGTCAGAAGTTCCAGGTCACTTTCCTTCATCTTTGCCTCCTTCATTCTCCAGCTTGCCGAACTCTTTCAGGAAGGGACTGGGCTCGGCTATGCGTAGCATCATCCCTTTCCTGGCAATCTTGGATAAATTAACCAGGAGCTCCACATGAGAGTCCCCAAGGACATCGGGGTACATCACGTAAAGCGCCTTTATCTCAGGATAGCTGAGCCGCTCGTCAAGGCCGCGCCACTTATCCTCAAAATAGACATCTCTTATCTCGGGGAGACCTTTGGGAATCTCTCTGATATAGATAGCGCCCTTCTTCTGGCCGGCGGCGTACGCCTTCAGGATTTCCTCCGCCTGTGCCACAATATCAGACGCATGCCGAACGTAGGGCGTTTCCTTGCTGGGAGCCGGCTTGAACTTCCAGCCATTCGTTCTTAACCACGCCAGCTTGCTCAGAAGCCGGGCAAACTTGTCGCGCTCCCGGTAGGCATCCAGGAACTCCTCAATGGTGAAGGTGGGATCGGTATCATAGAATCCCCAGATCGGAGCGCGGCGCAGGTTAGGGGATGATGCACCGGGAGCAGGTCGTATCACGGACTCACTTCTCAACCTTCCTCCCCTCGCCTCTTCCATAGTCAACAGGAGCTCGGCCCGGGCCAGTAGCGGGTCCTCACACCTTGAATAGATGGCAACGGCTTTGCCCTCTCCCTCGGTAAGAACATAGCTCCCATAATGACGTTCGCCGCCGACCCGGCACCTCACGTCACACCACCGGATACATGCGTAACAGTAGCGGTCGCCGGGTCTGTCTGTCCGAAAGGACTCACCACAGCAAGGACACCTGGTGAAAAAGCGGTCTATTTCTATCGGCTTCATAATTACCTCCTCAACTAGCGTACGACAGCGAAAAGTCGTCCGGGTTTGCGCAGCGGTTTGTCTTCCGGTCCCTTAACGTAAGGGGCAATCCACTTCGGATGATGGTGTTTCTGGCTGGGATGCCACTGGTTCCGCCAGTGTCCACGCACTATCCACTGGCATGTCCATTGAATATCACGATCCCCGCCTTCTCCACGATATGCCACATGCCTCAATCTGACAACGTGTATCTCCTCAGATGGCGGTGATTGTCTCGCTTTCTTGCTTCGCCGTCGGGACGCACGGTCGGCCAGAAATCTGGACGAAAGGAGAATTCGCTGTTCCAGAAAAGCTACCATGGTGGCAAACAAAGCAGCTTTCTCCCTTATCGTGAAACCGTTGTGCAAGTCACTCCCTGCCGATTCGTGCTCTAATTCAGCCTGTACCTGCCTCAGTTGCGCCATTATGGGCCAGAAAGCCAGTGTCATGGGGAAGGGTACGGGCAAAGAAGAAGATGAAGAAAAGAATACCAGGCAAAGAGCGTCCCGGTTTGGGTCGGTCAATATTGGACGCTCATAGGGTGGGATGAACTCTTCCACACGTCCGTCCTGCCTCCGCGCCGGAAACCAGCCAATCGCACAAACCGGTGTCTCTGAACTTGGAATGCTAATCGGTCTGGCTAACCAGGCAAAAGCGTGCAGCGGCTCCAGAGCTTCTTCCCTCAATGTCCAGGTCTCCGGAATAGACCTGGACGCACTTTCAATCAGCCCGCAAATAGGCTCGCTCCAATAAAAGGTCTCTCCACGGAGAAGTGGCGGCAATACCATACCGGCAACCTGGCTGGCCTGATAATAGCTGCCCCTGTCCGCTAATCGCCCGGCGATTACAGCCTCAAACCCTCCCCTTATTTCCGGCGATGACCAGAAGTCGCCGAGTTCCACTTGCTTGTCCAGGGCCTCACTATAGCGTCCCACCGGTTTGGGCTCTGGTTCAAAACCATGAGAATGAGAAACTCCTTCACCCTTACCTCCGTGCCGCATTAACTCCTGGCAGGTAGGACACGTTTCGCATACACCTACCTTGCCTCTCCGAAACATATCCTCCAGGGCCTTCAGGTTGCGCACGAACTCCTCGGGCACCTTGCCATTTTTAACGCCCTCAAGTTTTGGAGCCCTGCCAAAGACGTCCCCATAATGTGCGAGAAGCTCTGTCGCCTTCCTTTCATCAAGCCTTCGGAAGCGGTCTAATGCCGCCTCTGCGCCCGGGTCTTCAGGCGGCTCTGGCTTCATAAGGTCAACAAACCGTATCTCCTCCTCCGTATGCACAATCAAATCGCCGAGAGACCTGGGGCCATAGATACCGTAGTCCTTGGAGTACCCCATCTCCCCCACATGGCTCTTCGCAAAGCTTCCTGTGGTATCCACCAAATCCTTGGACCATACCTCCACATGTCCGCGGTGCAGACCAACCCGATAGGCGCCGTTGCTCAAGCGAGACACCTTGGCCCACCCGGTGACGCCGCATGAACCGCAATACTTTGGCCAGGTCGTTCCCTCCTGCCTGCGGAAATAAACGGTTACGAACACAATTTTGTCCAGTCGTTCACCCTGAAAGCAGTCACGGCAGATGGTCAGCCCGACATCTTTATACCTGGAGTCGGGCCCGCCAAAGGCCACAAGACACGCCTCGCCGTCCCTGAACCCACGGCCACAGCGGAGACATGCGTCACTTATGAAATAAGACGATGCTTTCATTTTCCCTGCCACCTACTGCCATTTCCTCTCTACCCTTATCATTTCGTAAGCGGCCAGAACCATCTGGAGCAGGAAGTCAGTACCCTTCACCCCGGCGGTATCGGGATGTAACTTGATGAGTAGCTCGCGGTACCGTTTCTTTACTGCTTCATCCGTCGCCGTCTTCTCCAGCCCGAGCACCCGATAGGGATCAAACCCATCGCACCGTCCGACCAGGTTCGGGACCTGCGAAAGGTCGATCCCCATACCTGCGACATAGCGAAGAAAACTCTCCGGGTTGAAGGCGTCGCGAAGCAGGTCGTCCATCCAGACCTGCACGTTATCGCGCATCTCGCCCAGGATCCTTTCCTGCTCCCGCAGCCGCTTTAAGATATCCTCTTTCATCCAGTTACCACCAGAAGTGTCCGCAGAGTATACCCAGCAAGAATCCGATGAGTATCTGCCACCAGTATTTTCCGGCCAGTCTGCCCACTGTAAGCCCCAGTCCCAGGAGGATGAGCAGAAAGACCAGCGGCGCCTGCTTCTGCTCATCACGGACAATCTCGGTCCACGGTTTGCCGCCAATCTTCCGCCATATCTTCTCGTATAGATTCCCTAACCACGCTGTCATTTCGCCTCCTTCTTCTTGAGCCAGCCCCTTTCTTCTGGCGGTACCGGCGGCCCCATGCAATCGAAATCCGGGCAGCTCTGGCAGACGCTGAAAGCCAGGCGCTGCCCCCTGGCTAGGCGGCTGATGTCCATGTGCCCGTTACATGACCGGAGATCGAGCGAGTACCCCTTAAAGCAATAGATATAATCGCTTTTCACCCGGGCATGCGCGCACTCGTAGAGCGTTCTTTTCTTCGTCTCTTTCATCTCCAACTCTCCAAATCAGCGCCTTTCGGGTCTCTTGCATCGAACAGCATTTCCTTCCTTGGTCTCCATATAGAGGCACGATGACCAGGGGATGAAAACCCGGCTCTTATGGTGAGTTCCCTTACCCTCTGGCCAGCCGTACCGCCAGTTGCATACCCACACACCGAGCCCACGTTGTTCCAGCTTGTCACCCCGCTCACCACTCATAAAGGGGCTATCACCTTCAATCCTGGTCTCTTTGGTTCCATCGATGGTCAGGGTTGCGACTACCCTCATTCCTGCCAACCTCAATCCTCGTTAGGCTACACCCTTAATTCTTCGGTAGCTTTGGCCTTTCAGGGTTTCTATGTGACCCTGTGTCATGCCGTACAACCGGTCAACAGTGTCCTCTCCCATCAACTTCTCGAGAGAGTTCTCTCCCTCTAGAGGCAGACGGCAGCTCATAACCACTGGTAAACCGCTCTTGACTCGCTCATCGATGACATACCAGTAGAGCTCCCGGGTAAAATCAGAGGGTTTTTCTTTCCCCACGTCGTCGAGCATCAGCAACTTGACGCCCCGGAGTTGCGCATAAATATCTTCTTCCCGTTCATGGTTCCAATCGGCCTGGGGCAGGTTGTAGGTTGCCCTGATGCGTCTGACCAGACCGGGGCCGCTCTCGAACCTGATGGGGCAGGCTATCCGACCAGGCTCTCCATTCCAGTTGTCGATGATGTAATTCGCGATGGATACCATAAAATGCGTCTTACCCAGCCCTGGTTTCTCGGAATGCAGAATCAGGGAACGGTAACCCCTGGCCTCTTCCAGCTTGAAGCCCTCGGCATATTTCCGGCAAACCTTCAGAGAGCGATCCTGCCAGCTATTCTCAAAGTTGCCAAAGGTTCGATTCATCAGGTCATCAGGTATGCCACTCTGCCGGCGCCACTTCTCCCTCTCCTCTCGTCTGGCTTCTTCCAGGTACGCCTGACGCTCTGTCTCTTCCTCGGCCTCCCGCTTCTCCTTGCAGGCAGGGCATTCCCAGGGCCAGAACTCCCTCGTCCTGCCCGCAATCACGTAGGTGCTAACCTCTCCTTCAAACTTAGCTCCGCACGTGTGGCACTCGCACTCTTCAGTCCTCGTCTTCTTCGTCTGGTCCCTCTCCCCCAATCTTCCAGCCGCGAGCCCTGGTCGCTGCGAGAGGATCTCGCCGATGCTCTCCATCTCCCGAGTCCCTTCCCGGTTTTCGTTGTTCAAAGCTCTTGCCTCCCTCTGGCGTTAGTTTCCCGCCAAGCCATGAAGGATATCTGTCAGGCATTCCACCGATAACTTGTGGCGGTGCCTTGTTGTGAAAAAATCCGTCATTCTCTTTCAGCCAGCGATAAAACTCCAGGAGTTTTTCAGGCGTTGACCGCGAGTCTTTGAAAAGTTTGGTTCGCACCAGGTGAATCAGCTTGGGCCGGCTTAAAAGGGGCATGCCCTCGTGCTGTTGAACCATGTCGAGAAATATTCCCGCTTCTTGCTGGTGAGGTTTCAATCGAGAATTTCTTTTCGTGAGACTCGCTGCTTCGCTCGGCGAAACGCGGAATTCTTTCGTAGAAAGAATTCCTTTATCCTTACCCAAGTCTAAGTCTAAGTCTAGCCCCACCCCACCCCTATCTTCGGTATACTGTTTGGTTACTGCTTGGTTGCTGGATGGTGATTTCTTGGTTACCATCTGGTTACTGAGCGGTGACACCTCGGTTACCGTCTGGCGGCTGGATGACAACACTTCCTCTGCTATATGGCTACTGTTTTGGGACATTTTGGTGACTGTCTGGTTACCAGGTAGCGACGCTTCAGTTGCCATTTCGGAACTATGTGGTGGCTCGTCAGTAACCTGGTGATCGCCATCTGGGTCTGGCTCATCAAAGGGCCAGCCAGGGGGCGTGGGGAGTTTGGAGGGATGGTAATACCGGGGCTTCTGGTATCGCTTATGCCTCTTGAGTTGAATATACTCCTCTACTCCGTCTTGGTAGACGATGACATTGGCGTTTATTTCGGCAATATGATCCCTCATCTGCTTTACTTCATCGGTATTGAATTCATCGTAGGGGAAAGCGATGGATCGCAGGTAAGCAGGATGCCCTTTTAAGCGCCCGTCATCGTCCTGGTTGGCTATTATTGCTGCAAAGAGTTGCCTTTCATTCATGGCAAGTCTGCCGACTTTTTCATCGGCAAAGAAACTGGAATCCAACCATCTTCGCGGCATAAATTACCTCACCGCAGCGATCTTCAGGTAGCAGTTTGATGTAAGGTCGGTTATTTCCGTTTGGGAGTTTATGTTCAACTCCTTGAGATTAATGTGGCTGCCGCCTTTACGTATCGTGTGGCCTTCTCCAGCGCAGCATAGGCAGTCCGATAGCTTATCACTGTAATTCATCCGGTTTACCTCCCAGACAACTGAAAAATAGGCGAGCTAAGTTTAAGGTATCTGACTATCGGGCTAGTTGATTATGGGATCGACATTGCCAGCAGTGTGGACGCGGATAGAAAGTCAAAAGCTTGCTGTGTCCATGCGGTATAGCATCTAGCAAGGGGACGGAAGGGGACGACAGTTACATCTTTAGTCGGCAACGTCGTCATGATCCCCTTCGATGGTGTCCTTCTTATCCTTCCCTGCGGCGCCTTTTCTATTGCCTAACAGACCCTCTCTCCTGCCTATGGCCACCGCTACCTCCAGCAGGACACGCAGCCTGTCCCTTACTGCCCCCGCTCCATCATCTTGTAGCGTCTTTACTTCCACTGAACCTGTCTCAAGTAAGATTATGCCCATAGCCAAATAACCAAACACAGAAAATATACTAGGGTTGCCTTCGTTTCTTAGCACTGTTAGGGTTATCAGGCGCAAAGAAATGGCGAGCCACGGCTCGCCTGACAAGAGTGGCGATGTCAGTGCGCTCCAGTTCCGCTATCTTTTCAAGCGCCTCATAATCATCCTGAGACAGGAGCACTCGGATTGATACCTTGTTTTTGCCTACTGTACTTGGTCTACCCATCTCGACCTCCTGTAAGTTGCGTGAGAACAGTAATAATATTACGTCGGTATAGTAATATTGTCAAGAGGCTATTATGGTCATTATATTACCCTATCTGTACTCACGACTTGACACGCCTGCCCTACAGAAAAGAGCGAAAGGGGCTTGACAGCTTCAATATAAGGTGATATTATTACCATTAATTGGCAAATTCAGGGGGTAGAAATATTTTATGCCGATATCGCTATCACAATTAGTCAGGGAGGCAAGGCTGCGCCGGGAGATGACCCAGGGAGAGCTGGCAGAGCTTGTCGGCACCAGCCTCGAGAACATCACTGCCATTGAAAACGAACGCAATCGCCAGACAAGTCCGAAGGTGGTCGCCGGTCTCTCACGCGCTCTCGACATAATGCCTGAAGATATATATACCGCTATCGCCGGCGCCCTAAATCACCTGCCCTGGGAAAAAGTAGGGGACCTCGACCTCAATGATACTGAACTGGAACTTATGTTTCGCCAGGTGGACAGCCTGATTGATGGTGAACCAAGAGAGAGGGTCAAGTCCTTTATCCGATTTACTCTCGATGAAGAGAGGCGGAAGCTAAGACAAGAAACAGGAAAGCTAAAGCGACCCCGCAGGTCATCGAAGAGGAGGGGATTAGATGAAAAAGGAAGCTGACAATAAGCACCTGAGATGCTGCATCTATGCCCGGGTATCCACTGAGGAACAGGCCGAGCGAGACCTCTCTATACCCTTCCAGTTGGAAAGGTGTCGCTATTATGCTCAGGGTAAGGGATGGGATGTAGTCAAGGAGTTTGTCGATGCCGGAGAGAGTGCCCGGACAGACAAACGTCCCCAGTTTCAGGAGATGATCGCTGCCGCCAGGGCTAAGGAGTTTGAGGTTATCCTGGTGCACAAGCTTGACCGATTTGCCAGGAATGATTATGACTTTATTACATACGAGAAAGAACTGGAAGATAATGGAATAACTGTAGAGAGCATGAGCGAGCCAGGCGACGCTTCGACTCCTGCCGGCTACATTAGCCGCAGGATGATGCAGGTCATAAGTACCTGGTACTCAAAGAACCTGGCTGTCGAAGTCAAGAAGGGAATGTTGAAGAAGGTGGAAAACGGCGGCTGGCCAAAGCTTGCTCCCCTTGGTTATCTCAATAAACATGACGACACCAAATCATGGATAGAAACGGATCCAGCGCTCGGCTCTCTGGTTGCTCAGGTCTTTAAGGAAATAGCTCTTGGAAAATGGACCCTTGACGAGTGGACACAGCATGCTTACGCTTTAGGACATAGAACCAGGAAGGGAAGAAGAATATCGAAAAGCATCTGGAGTACTATACTGCATAACCGTTTCTATTTGGGCGAGACATGGCTTAAAGCCGGTGATGTTTCGGTCAAAGGAAACCAAGAACCGCTGGTGGATGAGATTACCTTTGTTAAAGTGCAAGAAGTGCTTGGAGAGCATGATAAGCACAGGCAACATACGTGGCGGCATAAGTATCTGTTGAGAGGGCTGTTGCATTCTCTCGATGCCAATAGCCTGTGTTGGGCAGAGACAAATCCCACGAAGAAGATTAGCTACTATCGCAGCCGCGCTAAGGTGAATGGGTCTCAGGTCTACTACAATACGAAGGAAATCGATGCTCAGCTTTTAGATATCATCAGGAGTCTTACCATCAGTGAGACGGCAAGGATGGAACTAAGTGGCCAGTTGAAAGAGTGGTTTGAGAATGAGGGAAAAAGCAACCAGGAGCAAAAGCAAGCGGAAACAAGACTGGTTAAACTTGGGAAAATGGAGAAAAACCTGCAACTGTTAATGATGGAAGAGGAGATTTCTCTGAAGGATTTCAAAGAGCATAGAGCCCGGATAGAGGCAGAGAGGGCAAGATTGCAAAATACTGTGGATTCTATAAAACAACACCAGCATCTAATAAAGGCCGACTTTGAGATTGCCCTTCAGCTTTCATCTGAACTTGATTACCTTATCGAGAGAGCTAACTTTGAGGAAAGACGATTAATTTGTGAGACCATGTTTAAACGCATCTACCTCAAGGATGGCAGGATAACTGAAGTGGATTTAAACTCTCCCTTTAGCTTGATAGCTGGTAGAGAGCAGGGTTCGGGAACTGTCCCGAATGGCTGGGGAAGTAGGATTCGAACCTACCCTGGCGGATTCAGAGTCCGCTGTCCTACCACTAGACTATTCCCCAGCTTACCGAAATTATAGCATGGGGCTGTGCCTATGGCAACAAGCAGCAGCCCATTAAAAGCATCAGCCGTACTTCTATCCTTAATTTGACATCACCGCCTGTTCTGTTTATGGTTATTCGGGAAAGGAAACCAGAGCCTTGGCTGACCTCAGCATTCTACAACAAAGTTTGGGAGTCCAGTTCAACGACCTGTCTCTCCTGGAGGAGGCGCTGGTGCATACCTCTTATGTCAACGAGAACCCCGACCTTGCCCCTGCCTCTAACGAGCGGCTGGAATTCCTGGGCGACGCCGTCCTGGGATTCGTCATCGCCGAAAGGATATATCAAGGCCCCCCCTACTCCACCGAGGGGGAGATGACCAGACTCCGGGCAGCCCTGGTGCAACGCGATACCCTGGCCCAGATGGCAAAGAATATTAGCCTGGGCGACTACCTGTATTTAGGAAAAGGTGAGGAGGCAGGTGGGGGACGCAGCAAGCCGGTAAATCTAGCGGGAGTCTTGGAAGCAGTGATAGCCGCTGTTTGCCTTGACCAGGGTCCGGTTGCAGCCCGGGACTTCATCCTCAGGCTTTTCCGCAAGGAGCTAAGGAAAGCGGCAAGGCAGGGGGCAAAACCTGACTGCAAGTCACAGCTCCAGGAGCTTATCCAGGCCAGACAGCAGTCACCCCCTGTCTACCAGGTGATAGCAGCAGCGGGTCCCGACCACGACAGGAGATTTACCGTTGAGGTAAAGGTGGGCGATGTTGTGCTGAGTAAAGGGTCAGGCAAAAGTAAGAAGTCAGCCGAAACTGAAGCCGCTCGCTCCGCACTGGAAAAACTTCACTTTACAGTATAAAACCTCTTTGCTAAACTTAGACTAGCAACGCCTTTATAGATAGGGGTGTTATTATGGGTCGTCGAGATTATAGACGAAGAGAGCCGAAGAAAGCCAAAAAGAGTCCCGGGAAGACCTCAACAACGAGCATCTTGCCAACCTCACTCACTGTGGAAACAATCAAGAGGGGAAAGAAAGAACAAAAGGAAGAAGAGTAAGCAGGAATACTGGCTTACCAGCACTTTTTACGCGGTGGGAAAAGCCAGAGTCCCCAGGTTGGTGAGAGCGGCTGGTGACAAACAATGGCTGACATGGCGGCGGTCCGGGTAATAGTATGCGGCTCCGTTCAGGGAGTTTTCTTCCGTGACTTCACCTCCCGGTGGGCCACCGGGCTGAACCTGACAGGCTATGTACGTAACCTGCGTCACCAGCAAGCGGTGGAAGTCCAGGCTGAGGGGAAAAGAGAGAAACTTCTAGAGTTAATCAGCCACCTCCGGGACGGGCCGCCAGCAGCCAGGGTGGAAAGGGTAGAAACTAACTGGTCAGAATATACCGGAAGTTATCCCGGCTTTAGTATCATGTATTAGCCCTGAACCAAGGCAGAGAACGAGCGATTATTCCGCTCAAACCAGTCCAGGTCAATAGACCATCGTTGCTGCGGTTGGTCAGCCATCAAATTCCACCCTGGCTTCCTCAATCAAGTCAAGATATCCAGTTTTAAGTCCCAGGACTGCGGCCGCTTCGCAATCAACCTGATAGGGTTCACCGATAAATATCTTGCCCCAGTCCTCAACCTCGCCCCGGGTAGGGTCTTCCCCACTGGTAAACTTCTGGCGCGCTTCTACAATCCCGAGGTCAAAGGGCAAGGTAAAATAGAGGTCGGCTATCACTCTGTCTATCCCCAGATTATATAAATCCTGCCAGCCCCTGAGCCCTCCCCTGCCATATTTGGCGCTGGGCAATACCGACAGCAAGTTCATCAGGCTAAGACTGCCCCGCCCACCAAGAACCTTCACCGGTGCCACTGTTATCAGGTAATCACTAGATAAAATAACATTGGGTACCCAGAAAGTTGGTACCGCTAATGGCTTGGGCAGGGGATTATCTACCTCTACCCAGATACAGTCCTTCACATCCAGTGTCAGCACCCGGGGAAAATTATAACCCAGCGCCTGATACACAGGGTTGACCGGCCCCCCATCAGGGGTGCCATCAAGCAGGATGATATCAGCGTCACTGACCTGCCTGATGCTTTCCACGATTACCGAGAGCATGTGCTGGCTGGTCGTTACCGGATATGGCACCGGGTAGGTAGCACAGGGTTTAATCAAGACCCGCCGTGCCCTGGATATTTCCGAGGGCACCTTAAAGACGAACTCTGAAGCGTCAAATACCAAGCGTTCCTCCTCTTGCAAGTCAGTCTGAAATCAGGTCTGCCACTTCCTCCCCCCAATCCATCATCATCACCCGAACCACCTCCCCTGCCTCTACCCGTGCCTTATCCTCAGGGACAATCACCAGCCCGTTGGCCAAAGCCATGGAAGTCAGAATTCCTGACCCCTGAGGACCGGTAAGCCGGGCAAAATACTGACCATCACGTTTCTCAACCACCGCCCGGGCAAAGATACGGCGTCCATCCTCATTTACAATAGGCTCTCCAACCACTGCCCTGATAACCGGTCTGGCTAAATTCTCCCTCCCTGCCATCTTGAGAATCGCCGGGCGGACAAAGAGCTCAAAGGTAACCATGGAGCTAACCGGATTGCCCGGGAGACCAAAGTAGAGTATGTGCCTGGACTCACCCGCCCTTAGCATACCAAAGACCAGTGGTTTTCCCGGCTTCAGCCGGACCCTCCAGAACACGATTTCACCCTGTTTCGCTACCACATCCCTTACCACATCATAATCGCCAAGCGACACCCCGCCGGTGGTTATCAGTATATCCGCATCCAGTCCGCCGCCAAGCCTGCCCGCCAGTAACTCCTTACTATCCAGGGCTACTCCCAACATCCTGGGGATGCCACCGCAGCGCAAAACCAGGGCAGCAATACTATAAGCATTGCTATTATATATCTTCCCTGGCGGCAGAGGCTGACCAACATCCACCAGTTCGTCTCCAGTAGTTAAAATAGTCACCACCGGGCGGCGGATAACCGTTACCGTAGCCCGCCCCAGTGAAGCCAGTACACCAACCACTGGCGGTCTGACTACTGTTCCTCCGGGTAATATTATTGTTCCCCGGGTAACATCTTCACCTGCCCGGCGAATGTCAGTGCCCACCTGCACTTCAGTTAAAATGCCTATTTCAGATGAGGCCTCTTCCCGCCCCTGCTTATCCGTGTCCTCGAATCTGACCACACTATCGGCCCCTTGCGGAACGGGGGCCCCTGTCATAATCCGAACGGCGGCTCCCGGCCCCACCTGATGGCTACAGATAGAACCGGGGATGCTGGTGCCAATAACTCGCAGAGACCGGGGCGACTGCGGGCTGGCACCACGAGTATCTTCCGACCTGACAGCGAAACCATCCATAGCTGAATTGTCCAGGGGGGGGATATCAAGAGGGGAATACACGTCCTCCGCCAGGACCTGTCCCAGGCAACCCAGGATAGGACTCTCTTCAGTATCAAGAACATCTACCCTGCCAAGAATTTTGTCCAGAGCCTGGTCAACACTTATCATTGCTCTCCTCTTCCGCTATTTGTCTTGCTCTATCCAGGTCAGTCACGGTATTAACGTTGAAAAAGCTCAGGTGCTCAGGGTCAAACCGGTTAATCTCCTCGGCTTCCACATACCTTACCTTGACCAGCTCAAAAAGTTCGCGGACTTTCACCCTGCCCTGCTTGAGCAGATACTCTACAGGGCCCAGACATCTCCTGGAATAGACAGCATGAAGCGGTTCAATCGCATCCCCCAGCCGGGGGACTGTCACGTCACCCTCAAGTGACACCCGGACCATATAGTCCAGCAGGGCCTGATTCAAAAAGGGCATATCACAGGCGACGACAAGGTTACATAGCGAATCTGATGCGGTCAGCCCTGCGTAAATTCCGGCCAGCGGGCCTTTCCCATGATAAGTATCAACCACCACCCTTAGTTCCGGGTAGCCAGTAAGCTGGGGGAAAGACTTTTCTTGAGCCGTAACTACGATAACTGCACTACTCAACTGCCAAAGGCGGGAAACTACCCGCTCCAGCAAACTTCTATTGCCAACAGTCTCTAAAGCCTTGTCATGCCCCAGCCGCAAGCCCCTGCCGCCAGCCAGAACAATACAGCTTATATCCAAGATTATTTCTCAGTTCCTTTGACTTACCTCCTGTACCATTTTACCACTAAAGTCAACAGTTCAGATAGTCATGGTTAACATCTCGCCTGTCAAAGCTCCTCAGAGATAAGCCTGGCTTTATGGCGAGCTGCCGCTGTTCACGTTGCCAGGTATGTAAGCAAGGCGTTATAATACCTGAGGCACCCGCATGATAAAGAAAATTTTTCCTGTCCTTGCCATATCTGTTTTTGCTTCCATGCTGGGAGTTGGCATAATAGCCCCCCTTCTACCTCTTTATGCTGATAGCCTGGGGGCTACCGGGGTCTGGCTGGGCGTAATCTTTGCCAGTTTTTCCATTACCCGCGCAATATCAATGCCCATTTTTGGCTGGCTTTCCGACCGCAGGGGCAGGAAGGTATTCCTCTGTAGCGGCCTTCTCTTTTACGCCATCATCTCACTGGGCTATATATGGGCGGGCAATATTCTCGAGCTAACCCTAATCCGCCTCCTGCACGGTGCCGCTGCTGGCATGATAGTCCCCATTGCCCAGGCCTATATTGGCGACCTCTCGCCGGAGGGTGAGGAAGGAAAGTGGATGGGTTATTTCAACGCCGCTTTTTTTACCGGTCTCGGCTGTGGCCCATTAATGGGCGGAGCGCTAACAGAACACTTTGGGATGAGTATCGCCTTCTCCACCATGGGCGGCCTTAATCTGCTAGCCTTTCTGATAGCCGCTCTTTTTCTTCATGAAAGCGGACAGCGGAAAACGGCAGCCAGTCATCGCTCATCCTTTGCCGGGATGAGGACCAGCGGTGTAGTCAAAGGTCTGGTCAGCTACCGGCTGGCATTTGCAATGGGTAGAGGCACCTTCATCACTTTTCTACCTATTTTTGCCGCTATCTACATCGGCTTGAAGCCAGCCCTCATCGGGGTACTGCTGGCAGCCAATATCCTGCTGATGGCTTTGCTCCAGTTATTTAGCGGCAACATCGCCGACCGGCTCGACAGGAGAGCCATGGTAATTCTAGGCAGCTTTTTAAACATCGCCTTTCTAACCCTGATTCCCCTGACGCATAGCTTCTGGCAGCTATTAGGACTGTGTGCTTTAGGTGGTATTGGCGGTGCTATTTCCCTACCCGCCGCCTCAGCCTTAACCGTAGACGAGGGCAGGAAATTTGGCATGGCATCTACTATCGCCATCTTCAATATGGCAATGAGCATAGGTATGGCTCTAGGACCAATTGCATCTGGAGCCATTGCCGACTTCTCAAGTCTCAAGTCGGTATTCTACTTCGGAGCGGGACTGTCGCTTATCGGAACTATCTTGTTTGCCTGGCTCACCAGATAATACCATTCTCACCACCATTTAATGATAGACGCCGCCCTCTCCAGCGTAATCCCTTCCCTCATTTCCAACTCTCTTACCCAGTCACCCAGCCCGCAGGCATGGTGAATAATTAGAGGAACACTTTTCAGAGGAAGAATATCCCTCCCCAACCCGTAGGCGAATATAACGCTATTCATTTCCCGTTCGGTCTCCGCTGAGTCCCATGGGGTAGGATGAATGAAGCCATGACTTGCCCCATCAGCGGTGGAGTAGGACCAGTTCTCGGGGAACTCCTCTTTCAGCTGCCTTATCAGCTTGATAGCAGCGAGGTTAGTCCTTAAAGGATAACCCTTGTTCAAATTTCCCAAAATGGTGTCGGAAAAGGACTCAAAGCCCGCTGCCGACAGGAGGATGCACACCCCCATGACCTTAGCCAGCTTCAAGGCGTCCCTGAGCTTTTTCTCTCCCATTACCAGCCAATCAGCCCGGCTGACCAGATTCAGTTGAGAGAGTCTGGTCCCCCGCTCTCTAACCGCCAGCAATAATCCCGGCAGGGTGGACAGAGGCGCCTCATTTATCAGTTCAAAGGGGATTTTCCTCCCGTCAGCATCCTCGGGCAGGTTGTTTATCTGCGCCAGGACACTCTCCAGCGACAGAGCACCGCCGAAACCCTTGTCCCGAGCCACATCACAGAAACTACAGCCCTGGAGGATAAGGGATATCTTGCCCTTCCGGAGAAAGGGTGAGCCCTTCAAGTTAGCCGGGTAATCAAGGCTGGCCTTCACTTTCCTGGCAGCATAGGGACACCCTATCTGCTGCACCACCTGGGCACTGGTTACGGATACCGGCTCAGGTCCTGACGGCCCCCCGGGCGATATAAGTTTCCCCAGTCAACCCGGTTCAGAAAGTCCTCCTTCCAGTCATTCCGTTCATTTGCCCGGCGCTTATTGTCCTTAATAAATAGCGCTCCCGGGATTGCATCAGGCTCCTCCTTCCCTTGAGAATTAAGAAAGGGGACCAGTTGCTCCGCAGGTCCGTGGAGAGCAAAGGTAAAACTGTCACTGACTCCGGGAAATCGGTGATGGTGGCTTTCCCAACCCACTTCGCCTAAATAATCAACATTAGCCTGAGGGCCACCCAGAATGGTTATTGCCCCTTCCGCCTTCAGTTCCTCAGCCAGCGCCCACAACTCAGGACGGCCCCCGAGGTTTGAAAAGCCGATAATCGGTCTATTGCTGCCAGCAAGCTGGACTACATTTTTCTTAACGGTATCCTTATCAGCATCATGACCAACCGCAACTACCACACACTCATAGTCGGTATTATCCTGGATAATGGTAGCCGCCACCTGGGGTTCCAGAAGACCATAGCTCTCTTCAGCGCCGGCGTAATTAACCAGGATAACCACTACCTGCTTCATCACCCATTTTTCCCCTTAATTCTTCAATCCCGGCCAGAATGTCATCCACTTTCCGAGACAACCCTTTAACCTCTTCTCTCAATGACTTCGGGGAAAGACCAACTCTTGGTCTGAGAACAAAAGCAGGTTGGAATCCATAACTAGAGACCGGTACCTTCATACCAACAATCTCGCTTATTTTGTAACCTGACCAGGGGTTCTGCCTGCAGCCGAAAGGCGAGGCTCTTCCCTCAGCCACTGCCCTGGCAAATTGACCGCAACTCCTAAATCCGCAGAAACCACAATTCCGCCTGGGCAGGACTTCATAAATTTCCCTTACTTTCTCCTTGCTGCGAACCGCCATCTTTCCCATCCTTTTATCCTGTCTGTGCTACTTCGCCCTCTACGTAGTATGTAGAGGGCACCTGCTACGCTGAGGCAATTTCCTCATATAGAACTTCCTGCCCTGATATTCTACCTCTACGAGACTGCCATCCCCTATTAGCCTGTCGATAACTACCCATTTTCTACCAGCCTTTTGCAAGAAGGCGATGACAGCCTCTTCCCTCATTGGATGTACGGAGGTGATGCTAAGTAAGTCATCCTCAGCGTTACCGGTAAAAGCAAAGGCGTTTCCTTCATAACCGATTAAATATTCCACGCTGCTTAATCTCTTACTGAAGATTTGATACGCCATGTTAATGGCTTGCTCGCCGGCAGCAGTTACCGTCCTTTCTGCTGGCGGTCTTGTCGGAATGGCCAAGTAAGCTACATCCGGCCTTAACTCCGCCAGGAAGCTGGCCATTCCCTCGATTTCCTCACTGTTATCGTTTCTACCCTGAATGAGCATGCTCTCGGTGGTCAGTTCACCCTTGAAACTATCAGCAAACCTGAGCATGCCGTCTAAAATCGTTTCAAGCTTCAAGGACTTTTGTGGCCTGTTAATTCTGCGCCATATTTCTTCACTTACCGCATCTACCTTTAATGATACCCAATCGGCCTCTTGCAAGTCCTGCCTGACACCCTCATGCCAGATAAGGGAAGCATTAGTAATAACCGCAACCCTCATGCCCGAGGATTTCAGAAGCCCAATCTCTCTACCAAGATTAGCATCCAGAGTAGGCTCACCATCAGAGACAAAGGTCAGATAATCAATTGGCTCACTCTTTTCCCTGACCTGTTTAAGCTTCTCCTTCACACCCTGAGCTATCTCCTCTGGCTTGTAGAAAGCCTCGCGCTCAACCCGCATGTCCACAGTGTTTCCTAATTGGCAATAGACGCAGGAATAGCTACATATCTTGGGGGGAATATTGTTTATTCCCAGGCTATGCCCCAATCGCCGAGACGGGACCGGGCCATAGACAATAGAATTTACCACTCTGGTTTACCTGCGACTGAAACTACGGGCGGCATTGTCTATTCGCCTCCTTAATATTTGCGGTAAGCCTTTTTCCACGGGTCTCTTTTTATCTCCAGGTAGCCTTTTATCGCTTCTTTCAGCGTATCCGCTGCCAGGAGAGCACAATGTTCGTTTTCCTCAGGCAGTCCGCCTAAAGCATCCAGAACATCCTGCTGGCTGATTCTCCGGGCTTCACTGACACTCTTTCCTCTGGCCAGCTCGGTAACCATACTGCCTGAGGCAATGCTGGTGCCACAGCCATCAGTCATAAAACTAGCTCTGGCAATGGTGTCATTATCTATCTTAACCCACATCTCCATAGTGTCACCACAGGGGCCAGTTACCTTTGCGAAGCCATCGGCGTCCTCCATGTTTCCCAAGTTTCTCGGGTTCATGGAGTGGTCGATAGCCGCCTCGGAATACACCTTCCTCATCTCGGCCTTAATGAGTTCCTCAAATTGCTCCCACGATGAAGTCATCACATTACTCCTTGCATCAACCTGCCTTAATTGTTCTCTACTCCAGTTTTCATCCTAGTGGTCGCATATATTATTCCCCGTGGCCAATACGCCATTTAAGTAGTTAAGCACTGCCCCCTCCGGGTCACTCTCAGGGGCACCAATCACGACGTCAATATGGTTCTGTCTAAAAAGACTCTGGGCTCGGGACCCCATGCCACCGGCAATAACCACTGACACTCCCTCGTCAGCCAGCCACTGGGGAAGAAGGCCGGGCTCATGCCCCGGTGAAGGAACAAGTTCCTTTTTCAAAATCTCCTTTCTTCCTTCGTCGACATCAATTAGGGCAAAGTGCTCACAATGACCAAAGTGGGTGGACACCAAGCCGCCAGTTACAGGTACTGCATACCTCATCTTAAATACCTCCTGAGCTAATATCTGCGTATGGTTTTACTCCCTACGGCATATGCCTTTTAAGGGGTGTTTTCGACACTTCACCGCAATCCCGGTATTTGAAGTCACAAATCAGTACTACTTCCTCCTTTGCCAAGCATTACCCCATCGTTTTGATGGCAAGCTCTGCAGCGTTTACCAGTTGGTAGACCAGTAGCTAACATTTTATTGTTCAAGGGCGCGAGTAACATGCTCCCATAGCGATTCTATCTCCTGAGTAACCCTGCCCTGTGAATATTCCACCACCGGCAGTCCTTCTACGATTGCCTCAGTGACAGTGTTATCAAATGGGACCCTGGCAGCCACCTCTACCCCCTGATTAAGGCAATAATTTTCAATCTGATGGGTATTATCTTCATTAAGGTCATACTTATTAATACAAACCAGGGCGGGAATACCAAAGTGATGGCAGACGCCCCGTACCCTCTCCAGGTCGTGTATACCGGATAGTGTCGGCTCAGTCACCAGAAGGGCCAGGTTAGCCCCGGATAGAGACGAGATGACCGGACAGCCGATACCTGGTGGGCCATCACTGATAATAAAGTCGAGCCCGTCTCTTTCCGCAATCTGCTTGGCCTGCTGTCTTACCAGCGCCACCAGCTTGCCCGAGTTCTCCTGGGCTATTCCTAACCGGGCGTGAACCAGATGACCGTATTTAGTATCAGAGATAAACCAGTGCCCGGACAGGCTTTCCTTCATAGTGATGGCTTCAACCGGGCATACGTGTGAGCAAAAGCCACAGCCCTCACAGGGGACAGGGTCAACCTTGAAATCTTTAATGGCGTCAAAACGGCACACATCCTGACAGAGACCACACTGGGTGCACTCTTCATCGTCAATAACGGCAACCTGCCCGCTCCAGAACTCGTTTTCCTCTGTAATCGAGGGATTGAGCAGCAGGTGAAGGTCAGCGGCATCCACATCGCAGTCAGCGAGTACTTTCTTCTGAGCCAGAGCCGCAAAGGAACCCACAATGCTGGTCTTTCCGGTCCCTCCCTTACCGCTCAGTATCACTACTTCTTTCATTTACTATCTCCCTAATCTTATCGGAAAGCCCGAGAAAACTGGCCTTCCATTGTGGCATGCCCTCGACTAAAGGAACACCCCGGGAATAGAAACTGGCAATTTCAGTATCCAGGGGAATGGTAAGCAGGACTGGTATATTCTCTTTTTGGCAGTATTCCTCTACCTTTCCATCTCCTACTCCGGCACGGTTGAGGACGATGCCGCAGGGGATATTAAGCACCCTCACCGTCTCTACTGCCAGGACCAGGTCATTTAGCCCGAAGGGGGTCGGCTCGGTTACCAGCAGGCAGAAATCGCTATCCTTAACTGCTTCTACTACCGGGCACGATGTCCCCGGAGAAACATCGATGATAACTGTGCCTTCACGGCTGATATGTTCCTTCACCTGCCTGATAACAGGTGGTGCCATGACCTCACCAACAGCAAGTTTCCCGTGAACAAATCCGATGCCATCTGAGGAGCCTGATTCCACAACACCTATCTCCTTCGCTTCCTCCGAGATAGCTTTTTCGGGACAGAGGTAACCGCAGGCGCCGCAACCGTGGCAAAGCTCAGGAAAGACAAGCACCTTCTGCTTCATCACCGCAATAGCATTGTAGGCGCAAACCTCAGCGCATTTGCCACAGTGGGTGCACTTTTCCTCATCTACTTTGGGAATCGGGATAGAGACTGCTTCACTGCGGGTAAAGACCGGCTTTAAAAAAATATGGTCGTTGGGTTCCTCCACATCACAATCAAGAAGCTGCACCTTGTCCCTTTCCCTTAAGGAAAGAGCGAGACTGGTAGCTACCAGGGTCTTGCCCGTCCCGCCCTTACCACTGGCAACAGATATTATCATTTCATCCTCTCACCATCTTTGCCCCACACTTAGGGCAGCTCAAATTGTAACAGGGCGTTCCTACCTGGTCTTCTTTTCCAGCTCTTCGATATGGCGTTGAATTTCAGACAGTTGCTGTGCCAGTGCCTGTGATTGGGTCCTGAGTGCTTCAAGCTCCTGCTCCGGGCTTGCGGGTTGGGGTGGTGGACCAACTGGCGGCATCATTCCAGCCCCCATGCCTCCACCCATGCCCATGCCACGGCCCATACCCATGCCTCCACCCACGCCTCCACCACCCATGCCGGGAGTCGCCCCCACGCCGAAGTGGTCAGCTACATTGGCCTGCTGGGCCGCAGAAAACGTGCCTAACTTGTACTCCTCAATAGCGTCGCTTATTTTCCCTGAGACGCCGGTTATTACCTGGAGCCCGGCAGCGGACAGCACCTGGTAGGCATTAGGGCCGCAGTTGCCGGTGAGCACTACCTCTACTCCCTTACCGGCAATCATCTGGCCAGTGGAAATACCGGCTCCGCCGGCAGCCATGGCGCTGGAATTTTCCAGGGCTTCGAATTCCATCGTCTGCGGGTCAATGATAACAAAGTACTGACACCGGCCGAAACGAGGGTCCACCTCGGCATCCAGGGTTGGACCCGTAGCCGAAATTGCGATTTTCATACCCTTCTCCTCACTCGCTCTTAATTCCCAACTGTTGAATCCTGGCCTTAATCTGCTCCAGTTGTTCCTTTATCGCCTCAGCCTGGTTCCTCAGGAAATCAAGCTCTTGTTCCGGGGTTACCTGTTGGGGAGCAAAGGGAGCATTACCAAAAGTGGGTGGCGCTGCTGCATAGGGAGGATACGAACCCTGCCCGGCACCAAATTCCGGGCTAGTCGGATAGGGGAATTGCTGATACGGCCCTTGCGCAGGTGCTCCAGCAGCACCGCTGAGGAAGTAGCCGCACCTTGGCAGTCCTCCCCTGCCCAGGCCTACGTAGGGCCAGGGTGGAGAGCTTCCGCGGAAGCCGAAGCCCATACCTCCTCTAAAACCGCGTCCCATATCTCTACCTCCACCAAATCCATTAGGCATATTTCACCTCCTTTTTGTTTCTCGCCTCGTCATGGTGAGCTGCCGAATTCCTTTAATCTGCCGGTAAGTGGCTCCCTGGCTGACACAGCGCAGGGCTAACTCCGGTTCGATTACCTTTGTGCCTGATATAGCGTCTACGCCGTAGTCAAAGAGTACCGGTGATAAGGGGGCGGTGTCTCCCAATATCACTACATAGGCTTCAGGGTTACACAGGCTAAGCAGGTGCTCAATAGTATGGTTGGTAAAAGCGGTACCGGTGATACCAACAATATCAGCCTGTAGAACAAGATTTTCCGTCTCAGCTTCAGTGAAGTCACCTTCCTGCGGATTTTTCTCGATTACCCAGAGTTCCTTTGCTATCTTACGAAGTTTGGGTATAAAGGGGAAGTGTCCTACAATGGCTATCCTCTTATCCCTGCCCTTTTCAGCAATGAGGTCACCGGCATTGAGGACATCACAACACTCTTCGTGAATCTCGAGGAGAGAGTTGATGGTCGCCATGCCAACAACTGCTTCAAGTATGCTCTCCGAGTAAACCATTCGGGCCAGTTCCAGCGCGTTTTTCGTGAGGAGCAAACCGGACTCCTTCACCAGGGGTGGTTCCTGGCGAAGGGCATCCCGGGGAAGTGTTGCCGCCAGCCCGCAATTGCGGGTCAGCACGCCGGTGTGAAAAAGCCCCTGGCGTATATCTCTCACTCTAGCCTCTGAGTTCACTACTGAAATCAAATCATCAAGAATCTTCATCTCACCAGCCGCGTCCTCCTCTGCGTCGTCCCCCGCGACCCCTACCCCAACCCGGTCCCCAGGGCCAGATAGGCATGATAGTCGGTGTGCTACACATGGGGCAAAACCGGGGAGGCGAGCTTATCATCGTTTCAAACGGCACGTCCCATTCGTGACCGTTGGCACACCGGAAACGCCGCACTGACATTTCGAAGTTGCCACCGGCAATTCTTATCGCCTTGCCGTTAAGCAGGGCATCGGCCATTTTCTGCCTGGCTGAGCCCAGCACGCGGGCAAAGGTAGGCCGGGAAATATTCATCCTTTGAGCACATTCATCCTGCTCCAGGCCCTCCACATCTTTAAGGCGAATTGCCTCCGCCTCCTCAACGGAGAGACGCACTTCCTGTAATTGAGCTAAAGGTACACCAGCAGGCTTAAAGTAAGTAACCTGTGGTATAAAATCTACTCGCCGCCATAGCGGTTGTCTGCCCATATCTGCCTACATCCCCTGATAATTAATTTTGTTCTTACGTCCTTAAATTAGCGATAATAACATTGAAATTATGAGCTTATGACCATAACTATTCTAAACCAAGCGCCTGAAGTTGTCAAGTTCACCACGTTATGGTATGTCAGATGAGCCCTTGCCCCTTCAAAATCCAGAGTATACCCGGGACTCTGAGGTCCAATTCTGTATGTGGGGGAAGATTTAGCAGAAAATCATCCAGTTTATCGACCGGAACCCTTAGCACCTCAATTTCCTCAGCGATATCCCTGTTTTCCTTTCCTGAAAAGTTAACGTCGGGAGCAAAAAAGTGGGCGCCCCTGGTGGGTGTCAAAGCCGGGCAGAGGGGTACTGAAATAATAGGAATGAGTCTTTCTGCCCTATATCCGGTCTCCTCCAGGAGTTCTCTTCTGGCGGCTTCTTCCTCACTCTCCCCCACCCTGTCGGTAAGGCCGGCGGGAAATTGGATAACAAAGGACTCCAGGGGAGCCCTCCAGTTCCTTTCCAGGATTAGCTCCTTGTTTCTGGTCAAGGCGACAATCACTACCGCTCCCCCGTGGTAGATGTTTCTCCTCTCTACCGTTTCCCAAATGCCTGCCTTCCCACTACCGGTCTCAAAATGCTTTTTCACAAATCTTAAATACTGACCCTCAACAACGGTCTCTTTCTTTGTAATTTTCATCTCAGACACTCCTTTGTGATAACTTCAACGCCGTTTCTTTTCAGGAGGGCAGTGGTAACACCATCGCCATCAACTGGTTTACCGGAGAACGTGCCATCGTATATTTGCCTGCAACCACACGATGGACTCCTGGATTTCCCTATAAACTGTCTGACTTTAAGGAGCCTGGCTATTCTCAATGTTTCCTCGGCTCCCCTAACAAATTCCCGGGTTACATCTCCACCATTTATGTTCTTCACCCGGCACTTTCCATCAAACACAAAAGAACGAATAAGGATAGGAACAGCACAAACCTGGAGACAAATGACAAACGTTTAGCAACTTTTATGAACAAGAACTGGAGCTGAGGGGACTCGAACCCCTGACCTCCTCCGTGCAAAGGAGGCGCTCTCCCAGCTGAGCTACAGCCCCTTAGGCAGAATCATTATAACAACTAGCACCCCCGTCCGCAATTTGCCCCAAAGTCCACCAAATTGGACAAAACCTGCCCCACTGGCAGGAAACATCCATTAAGCTGTATAATGACATCGTGCAAATAGTAGCCAAGAAGAACAGGCGCCGTGGATAAAGAGACACTTGAAAAGGAAGGCTGGAAATTAGCCTCCTCCAGCTCCGGGGAACACCTGAAGCGAACCCTGGAAATGTACAAGGAGCTGGGCTTTGATATCTACACCGAAGAGGTAACACCGGAAGAGTGCGGCGGGTGCACCATTTGCTACCAGACCGGTAAGGAAACCCTGACCAGAATCTACACCCGGCCGAAGACCGATGATGATATCTTCTAGCTCCGGGCCACTACCGGTGCCCTGGAGAATGACCCCGGGAAGGCAATTGCGAGCTACCTAAACGGCACACTGGCGACCGGAAATAAGATATGCGACCACCAGGAATGGAGGATGACCTATGGTAACTGAAGGGCAGATAAGAGAAGGCCTGGAAAAATTGATGGTCCCGGGCGTAATACGGAGTGTGAATGGACTGAATCTGGTCCGTGAGATTAGTCTATCCGGCCAGGAAGTCAGGGTTAATCTGGCCTCAGCAGCGCTAAATAAAGGAGCCCAGGAATGGCTCAAAATCAGCGCCAGGGAAATCGTAGGCAAACTACCCGGAGTAAACGGGGTAGAGATAGAATTTACCGAGGCTAAGCCGGCAGAGCTAAATAAGATTAGCAAAATCATTGCCATAATGAGCGGCAAGGGGGGGGTGGGCAAATCGCTGGTAGCTGCCCTTACGGCAATACTGCTCAAACGCCAGGGTTTTGAAACAGGTATCCTGGATGCTGACCTGACCGGCCCCAGTATCCCCAAGATGTTTGGTATCACCGAGCGCCCTACCGGCAGCGATAGTGGAATACTGCCGGTGCTCTCAAGGTCAGGGATTGAGCTTATGTCCATCAATTTGCTCTTACCCCAGGAGGATGACGCCGTCATCTGGCGCGGCCCGCTCATCTCAAATACCATCAAGCAATTTGGAGAGGATGTGCTCTGGGGCAAGCTTGATTACTTGATTATAGACCTGCCCCCCGGTACCGCCGACGCTCCGCTTACGGTAATGCAGTCATTCCCGATATCAGGTGTAATCATCGTCTTTACCCCTCAGGACTTAACGGCGATGATTGTCAAAAAAGCAGTGAATATGGCTCAGAAGATGGATAAAGCCATCCTCGGTGTAATCGAGAACATGAGCTATCTATATGTACCTGAAATAAATAAAAGGATTGAAATCTTTGGCAGAAGCCGGGGAGAAGAAATGGCAAGGGCGGCTAAAGCCCCGCTTTTGGGGCAGCTGCCAATAGACCCGGAAATTGCCAGGCTCTGCGACCACGGGGACATCGAGCGCTACGACTCTGATGCTTTTGCCAGCCTCAGCCAGGCAACCATCCAGGCACTGGCTGGCCCAAACTAGCTCGCCTGTCAGTAAACCCTGCCGCCAGTGATGGCTTCATCCCCTGGCTCAAGCAGGGATACAGTGCCACTTTCCATCGGCACCCCGAGGATAAGTACCTCCGATATAAAGCCGGCAATATTCCGGGGTGGGAAATTGACCACCGCTACTACCTGTTGCCCAACAAGCTCGCTCTTACTGTAATTGGTTAACCGGGCAGAGGAAAATCTGGTCCCTATTTCAGGGCCGAAATCAATCTCAAACTTATATGACGGATTACGAGCCTTGGGAAAATCCTCCACTTCGACTACCCTCCCCACCCGCATATCCACCTTCAGGAAGTCGTTAAATGTAATCATATCCTCCAATGCTTTTCACCCCCTCATCGTGCTCCCGGGAAACCGGCGGCCAGCCTGGCCTCTACCAGCGACAGGATTGCTTCCGTCTCTATCTCAGATAAACCAGACTTCCTGGCCACTCCAGCCAGCGGGACTTTCCTGCCGGTTGCAAATCCCCTGCGAAGTAAATATATCTCCTGTGCCAGGCCACCTATCTTCCTGTCATCAAGGTCAAGTAAAGAGGTAACCTCAGCGTGCTCCGTGGCCAGGATACGTATCAGGGCGGCATCGCTGCTCAGCGCCTGTTCATAGTCTTTAACGGCACTCCCCGGCTGACCAAGATTTTCGTAGGCAATAGCCCTGTTATAGAAGAAGCGGGCATTGCCAGGATAAAGCTCCATTGCCAGGGAATAGCACCTGACAGCAGCTTGAAACCCCTTACTCTTCAGATGACGGTTTCCTCGAATATAGAGGGTAATGCCATCTATGCAGATATCAGGCAGATAGCATACCTCATCCCAGTCACCCAGCCCTTTTAATTCCAGGTCACGAATCTTCCAGGTCTCACCTTGTCTTACCCGCAGCCCCAGCCTCCTGTGCCTGATATTCTCCGACCCGTACCACAGGTCGACAATGCGCCGCCGACCGGTAAGCCTCACCAGAACAGCAGTATGAGGCACATATCTACCAGCATTATCAACAAGCACCTCAATAACACCTGCGTCAAGACCGAACAACCGGCCCAGCAGGGTAAACAGCTTGGCATAGCCGAGACAATCAGCCTTGCCTTCTTTTAAAACTTCACCCATGTCAAAGACCCTGCCCCGCTTTACATTTGCCCGGACAAGGTCGTAGAGCCAGCCGGCAATCGCCGCCTCAAGCTGGCTTCGATAGCGAAGATTCTTCGCACCAGCCAGACTTTCCTTAAACGAAGAGGCCAACTTCACCACCCCACCCCCGCTAAGGACCGGGGCAAAATGCCTTATCCCATCTGGCAAGCCGGGTTTTTGCCAGTCAGCGATAACTGCTTTTACCTCATCTATCGTGGGGACATCGTCAAAGGGAATTATCGTCCTCCCTGCCGTCGTTACGAATGCATTATAGACTATTCTCGGGCTGGGGAGTAGTATATTATATAAGGGTAACGACATGGTACTGGAAACTGTTTTGAGATAGTATTATGTCAAATAATAGCGACTTGAAGGAGGCTAAAGATGGGTGACGTTCTGGATGAGGCCTACGCTATCGCCCAGTGCAAGGATTGTCCATGGTACAAATCCTGTATAAGCCCGATGCGCTTCACCGCTGAGGATATCCGCCGGCAGCTGGAATCATCAGCTCCGGGAACAGGTATCTCCGCACAGACCGACCTCGGCATGGAAAGCTTCCTTTCCAGTATGGCATCCGCCGCCCAGAACTCCCTGCTGGAGGGCTGCCCTATCCTTATCAACCGCTTGCGCTCCAGTCCCAAGCTTGCCCAGCGGCTAAAGGAGATGATGCAAAACTGGGGTAAAGAGGAATACCTGAAGAAATGACGATACCATCCTGCTCAGCCACCATTAGTAAGAGTATATGAAACGGCTAGCATTACTGATAGCCATTGGACTATTCGTCCAACTCAGCTTTTGTAGCCCCGCCTGTTCAGCGGCGGAAGACCCCCTGCAGGTCAAGGAGCTAAATTTTGTTTTTCTGCATGGTGCCGGGGGCAACACCTGCGCTTTCCAACTCCTGGCCGATTCCATCACAGCGCAACTACCGCCATATGTTATTGACTACGAACAGGCCAATCCCGGCACCGAGATTCGGGTCAATACACTGCAAAGATGCTACCCCAACGATGTAGACATCAACACCTGGGCTAATAACATCGCTGACAGTATCGACAAGCACTTCCCCGATAAGCAGAACCTCGTCTTAATCGGACACAGCATGGGAGGTAAAGCCGCCCTTCATGCGGTAGCCCAGAATGCAGGCGGTTTGGCTGATAAGGTGGGACTGGTAGTAACCATCAACAGTCCGATTAAGAGTCTGCAGGGGTACTACGTTACCGGTGGTGGCTCTATACGGGATTATTGTCGCGCCCGATGGTTACTTTCAGACGAGGGGGTCTGTAATTCGGTAGCCTACTATGACAGCTCCCGGGACGGGGAATGGGTAGGCTGCAGTAAACACTGGTTAGCCTTTATATCGGGCGAGTCGGCACCGCTCAGCGAGCAATTTGACGTCGGTAAAGTTGACGCCCTGCCCAGAAACATGGATGATAACATTGTACCGCTTTCAGCTCAATATTCCGATGGGGCTGATGTAATCTACTACGGAGAGCATGGCCATAGCGATTTCACAACTTCAGATGAGGTAGCCGGCTTCATAGCAGACCAGATCCTCCGCTATCTTTTCGGCGGGCATGTAGAATGCACTGTTTTTACTAAGGGCGGCACTTTCGAGCACAAAGCTGGCTGGCTACCGGTAACAGACTACTGGGAAGACGTTGTTGGTGAAGTTCCTGTCAGCAGCGGTACAGTGTGGCATAAGAACGAGTCCTGGACCAGGTGGCAGGAGTGGGAGGATGTAGTTGGGGAATGCTTTCCGGAAGGAAAGCGGAGCAGTTACCGGGTCAGTAAAGCGGGAACTTTCGCGTTTCTTACAAGCATTAAGGAGGCATGCTGGTCGGTCCCTGATGACCCCGGGGACTACCGGCTTTACTTACGAACCAGGGCTGCCCCTAGAAGCAGCGTACGGGTAGATTGGGACATCTATCGGCAGGGATTACTGCCTGTGGGGACCGAGCGCGACCATTATGAAGTTGAGATAGCCACGGGGACACCCTTCTGTAATATTGGACGTGTAGCATGGGTAACCGATGACCCCCGCGACTTGAGGCTGCGAATATGGTCAGAGGTAGAAGGCCCCTTCCGGTGGTTCAAAGCCGAATGGAGGACCTACTTCAAAGAGAGCCGCCAGAGGAAGGTCATTGACGAAACCTAAGCCCCCAGTTTAGCTCGAGCCCTGACCAGACGAAGCAGGCTCTCCCTTGTTACTATGCCAATCAACGCACCGTTTTCCAGTACCGGCATCTGGTCAATTTCCAGCTCATCCATCTGCTCGAGCAGGCCGGCAGCTGGTTGCCGGGGATGTGCAATCTCAATCTCACTGGCAGGTATCATAATTTCGCCTACCTTTGTAGAGTCCCGGCGCCCTTTGGGAACCGGCTTTACATTGCGCATCATCACAATCCCCCGCAGCTTAACGCCATCAACTACAACAAAATAACACTGCCCCGTAACCAGAATGTAATCCCGGACCAGTTGAGCGAGGCTAAGCTGCTGAGTGATAAGAGGATATCCCCCGGTCATCATATCCCGGGCCATCACACCCTGAAGCATTTCATGCAGTACCGCCTGACGCTGACTCTGTGCCGCCGCATTCTGTAAAACCCAGCCCACGAATACCAAAAGCACCCCGAAGAACCATTGTTGTGCCAGAACCAGTTCCAGCATGCCCCCCACAATGCAAAGTAACCCGATGCCGCGGCCAGCCCGGCTTACAATACGTGTCGCCCGGTCATAATTGCCGGTCGCCTTCCAGATAGCTACCCGCAAGGCCCTGCCTCCGTCCAGGGGAAATGCAGGAACAAAGTGAAACAAAGCCAGCGTAAAACAAATAAAAGCCAACCACTGGATAAGCCCGGCAAACATGACACTGCCCGCAGTCACCAGGATAAGATGAGCCCCGTAAAATATCCCGGCGATTAACAGATTGGATAAAAGTCCCGCCAGAGCCATCAACAGCTCCAGAACAGGAAGGGTATCCTCTTTAGCTACCTGAGGTACCCCACCAAAGATAAACAAGGTAATTCTTCTCACCGGGATACCTCGCCTGAGAGCCATGAGAGTGAGGGCAAATTCCCGAATACCTACCGCCACGAAAAAAAACACGCTGGCGACTACCCCGAGAGCTATTCTTTGCCACAAGGGATAAGCCTCGGGAAACTGGGTCACCACAACGGCAGTTATGAGAACAAGAGCAACAGCCCAGGAATAATCCAACCGGATGCGGACCCCCAGAAGCCGGGGCAGATTAGAGGCACCTTTCATTTCCCCTCCTCCGGGATAATAAAACCGGTGAGTTCACAAGGCAATGCCGTCACCGGACACATGCCGCCAGCAGAATCAAGACAGTCCAAATGGTGGGCCTTTCTGGACAGTTCCCGAACTTTTCTTCGAGAAGAAGCAACTAATACCGGCTTTGCAGCAGTTACTTCTTTCCTGTTCAAGATCAGCAAATTAACTATATATCATTGGGAAATATCCGTCAATAATCCGATGGATTATAGTATATTAGCTCGTAAATACGGTATACTGAAGTGTCTTTAACTCAGGCTACCTCTTCAGGGAAATGATGGAAATCAAAGATATTAAGAAAAGGGTCCGACAAGGTAAATTCAAGCTCTCCTTCACACATACAGAGAAGCTCAGAGAAAGGAAGATTGAAATTCGAGAATTAGAACAGGCAATATCTATTGGTGAGATAATAGAAGACTACCCTACTGACCCAAGGGGGATGAGCTGTTTAATATTAGGATATACTGAGGAAGGTAGACCCCTACATATGGTTTGTGGGATAATGGATAAAGAGCTACTTATTATTACCGCGTATGAACCCGACACCAGGGAATGGGAGACAGATTGGAAGACAAGGAGGTAATAGAGAGATGGCTGGTAAATGCTATTTTTGTAAGGGAAGGGTATCTGAACAAAAGGTTAAAGTAGATTTCCGCTGGGGGGAGGAGCTGGTGGTTATTGAAGATGTCCCGGCGGAGGTATGCGAGCAATGCGGCGAGAAGTATCTTGGTGCCGATGTGTATAAGGAAATGGAAAGGTTGGCAAAGGGTAGGACAAAGCCGCTCCACTATACCACTGTCAATGTCTTCAAATTTGGGCATCCTATCCCGGCCGGGTGACAACTTGCAGCAACTGAGCATTACTCTAGCCTCATTTCAGAAAGGAAGTCAGCGAAACGCAACATTATCTTGAGTTGTCACTCGTCAAATTGCCTTGTCTTGTTCCTGCGCAGGCTTACTGCTTTACCATAACACACGCCCTGTAATCAAAATCTAGCCCCTCGGGGATCTTGGATGGCTGCCTCTTGTTTTAAGAGAGGCAGTGCCCCTTCTCGTTGGAAGGGGATGCCAAACTCTAGCCTGTCAATCGCTTCAGCCTGCTCCTTATTCTCAATCTTAATATACCTCATGGTGGTATTAAGGCTTTTGTGCCCAGCGAGGTCTTTTATAATAAAAGGGTCTACCCCTTTCTGATGTAGTCTGGTGCAGAAGGTATGCCTCAACAGATGTGGGCCTCGCTTACTCTTATTGATACCAGCCAACTTCAGGTACCTTCGCACTACACCATAAACGTGGGTGCGGTCCAGATTACCTCCACAGGTTCCCACAAAGAACTTACCATTCTGAGCCTCTGGGCGCTTAGCTAGATACCTTGCAAGCATGCTCACTGTCTCACCATTCAGGTGGAGATATTGCTCTTTATTCCCCTTCCTGGTTATCTTTATCTGACCCTGGTCGAGGTCAACATTGACCAGCTTCAGATTTGTTAGCTCCGATACCCTCAGCCCTGTGTGAAGGAAGAGGACAGCCATTGCCTTATCCCGTTCTCGAACTCGCGGTTTGGCTTTTTGGGCTATTGTCTCTAAAAGGCGAATGCACTCCTCTTCAGTTAAGTATTCAGGCTCTTTCTCTGGTATCTTGGGGCTCCTTATCGAGGCTGCCGGGTTAACTTCTAATGCCTCATTCTCTACCAGGTAGTTGAAGAACGACTTTATCGCTGCCAGTTTCCGTGCTCTGGCAGCACTGGAGTTACCTCTCTCAAAGGTCAGATAGTCCAGATAGGCTCTGATGTCATCCCTGGTAATTTCTGCCGTCTCAAATCTGTCCCGCTGGCGTACGAATGGAAACAGTCCTTTCTCCAGGTCAAGGCAGTATGCCCTAATAGTGCCTGGGGAGCACCCTTTCTCCACCTCGAGATAGCGGAGAAACCCTCCTAATTCACTTTTCACGGTTTCCCTCCTTAAATAATTATTCTCTGCCTCCAACCATACTCTCGCAGCAAAAGGTAACTAAATTAATTTTTAGAAGTTATTTGACCTCACGCACAACATTGCCGGGCCGGGATATATGTTAAGGAAATTACCCTTTGGGCTTAAAAAGGTAACCAAATCACCGGAAATACTTGACAAAAAATTAATTTAGTGCTAACTTTTTATTACGTAGGTTGAAGGGAGATTATTTTAATTTTAAGCAGTAAAGCGGAGGTCGGTGGTTTTTCCCTCATAAAACTTCCCGATTACTTGATATTAGTGGCCGGGGTGGAGGCTTTACTTTGGTGGCATAAGGGGTGGTGGGATGATTGGAAGGGAGAAAGCAACAGAATTGCACAAGCGATACGGGCGACTTGGTTGCCCCATAGATGCCGAGGATGTGGCTGCCAGGGAAGGACTGACCGTAATCGTCTGGCCCTTTCTTTCGCCGGTAGAGGAGGTAAAGGTAGGACATAGCATTGGCATAAGAGAGGGGCTGTCGAGTGAATGGCAAAGATGGGACATTGCCCACGCGCTGGGACACCATCTGATGCACCACGGAAACCAGCTATCTCTTTCCCCTCGCAGTGAGACGGAGGCAGGAGTGTGAGGCAGACGAGTTCGCTGCCCACTTCCTTATGCCTGAGGGGGAGCTTCAGAAATTGAAGGGCATGGAAGTAAAGGAGTTGGTGCAATATTTTGGTGTGCCTGAAGAAATGGTCGGGCTAAGGTTGAAATTATGAGAAAGAGGCAAGAAGTAGACAAGGGTAATTCCTTGCTGCTGGTGAGCGAGCACGAAGCCAGATGGACGAGATAAAACCAGCAGTTCGGCATGTTATAGAGGCTCTGCAAGCAGCATCTGCCGAGGTAGATGGTAGCGAAGAACTGGCAGAGCACATAGTGGCCGAGACAAGGCTGCGATTAATCGGCATGAATGACGATGAGCTGAGGGATCTGGCGGCAATCTTCGCTATCCTCGGTGGGAAGCCGTTTGGCGAGTGCTACCGGCAGTTCAAGCAGTCGGTGGAGGAACACCGGGAAACGATCGCGGAGTGGTTACCTCACCTGGCAGAGGGGAAGAGCCAATGACAAAGGAAAGGGCAAGGTGACTGAGATAGATTCTTCCTTGCCGCTGACGAATGAGGATAGAGCCAGTGGGTTTTCCATTACGGCTGATGGGCGCCATAACATCTCGCTGCTGAGATGGAACAAGCCGGTCGCCTGGTTCTCAGCGATGCTGAGCAAAGAGACAATAAGAGCGTTTCTGGAGTTGATAAAGAGATTGACGCCTGACAGGGAGGAGCGAAATGGCAGATAGCGTTCTGATTATCGGTGGTGAGCCTGATTTCAGAGAGAAGCTGGACTCATCCTTAACCGAAGCGGGCTACGAGGTAACCTCAACGCCTAACTGCGTATCAGCCGGGATGATAATTGAAAACCTTGTTCCGGACATCATTATCCTGGATGAGATTCATCAAAATGGGGATGATAGCTTCGCAGTCTGCAAGCATCTATATGATGATTATGGCATTCCTATTATCTTACTGGGCGAAGATTCCAGTGATGAGGTGTGGGAAAGGGTGATGGAAGTTGAGGCTGACCTTTACCAGATAAAACCGCTCAGCTACCCGGTATTAGTAGCCAGAATAAAGGCTATACTTCGGCGCTACAAAAGCAGAGGACTTGCGGAGCACAGGCTAGGGTTACTGTAAAACTATAAAGAGGAAAAAGGCGAGAGAAGAAATCAGAGTATCTTTGAACAACGCTAAATATTGTTTTTGTTAGATTTTCTCTAGCTGTAGCCCTTCCTTAGATAGTGAGCAATTCCGGGCCCGCTATCTATTTTTATGCTCAGCCATCTAGCATCAGGCTTGGCATGAGGCAAAATCCCTATCCGTGGCAGCAACAAAAACAATATTTAGTTGTGGCATTTTGACCAAGTGGTTAATTTGCGGAAATGGAATGAGCAGCAAGGTGAGTTTTTTGAAGTTTATGGAGGAGCAGTGAGAAAGCTTTACCTTGTTCCTATCATCCACATAAGTACACACCTGGGCGCCATGGTTTCAGCTACGGATAGAAGAGGCTACTATGTCTAAAAGTAGCCTTCATAGAGAAGCATCTCCTTTAACTAGAATTACCTCTAAGGCTGATGATACTCAGTCTGAGATCGAAGAGCTAAAGAGAGAGCGAGATGAATTAGCCTTCATCAACAGGCTTAACAGAATCATTACCTCAAGCCTCGACATTAACCAAATCAGCGAGGGCTTTGCTGAAGAATTAAGGCAGGTTACAGATGTAGATTGGGTTAGTATTGTTTTCATTGAAGGGGATAAGCTTCGTTTTTTTGCCTTATCCACCCGGATCGGTTCAGCCTGGAAAAAGGGTGTGGTCATACCTCTGGAGGGCACCGCTACTCAATGGGTAGCTAAGCATAGACAAACCTTTATGGAACCTGACATCTCCCATGGAAGCAAATTCTGGACTAGCGAACATCACCTGAAAAAGGGAGTGAGGTCTATCGTTTATCTACCCCTGGTGCTCAGGGATGAAGTTTTTGGTGCCCTTATCGTAGCCTCATGTTGCCCCAATGCTTATAGCCAAAGAGAGATTTCCCTGTTGGAGCACGTGGCCAAGCAAATTGTCAGCCCCATAGAAAATGGCCGTCTCTATCAACTAGAAAAGGCTCTTACGGAGAACATTGCTGATATAATCCTTCTCATGGATCTAAAGGGAAATATCACGTACATGAGCAAAAGTAGTGAGGAGGAAACTGGCTATACTCGTGTGGAGGTCGAAGGTAAAAATATCAAAGAGCTTCTTACTCCCGAGTCTTACAAAATAGTAAGCGAAAGGATTAAAAAACGCCTGATGGGGATGAAGGGCACATCCATTTATGAAGTAGAAGTCAAAGCTAAAGATGGCAGCGTAGTGCCGTTTGAATTAAATACTAGCCCGGTTATGACTGGCGGTGAATTAACTGGTATTCAAATAGTAGCTAGGAATATCTCCGAGCGAAGGCGACAGGAGGAACTACAAAGAAGAGTATTTGAGAACTCTCAAGTAGGAATATTTATCGTCCTGGATGGGAAATTCAAATACGTTAACTCAGAATTTGAGAATTGCTCCGGTTATACCAATGAGGGGCTTTTAGAGAGACCCTCCTTGGATCTTGTTTATCCGGAAGATAGGGAGAAGGTTCGAGAAAACGCCATAAAAATGTTAAAGGGAGAGCAAACACGAGCCTATGAATACAGGTCGGTGAGGAAGGATGGACAAATAGGATGGATTATGGAAAGGGTAACCTCAATTAAATACCAGGGGAAGAGGGCAACCCTGGGCAGCTATATGGATATTACCGAGCATAAGCAAGAGAGCGAAGCAAGATTACATTTTACTAACATTATCACCCATGAACTGAACACACCTCTAACTCCAATCCTATCCTCGGGAAAGCTACTAGTAGAGCAACTTGAATCGAAATCGAAAGGAGAGGTTGAGTACAGACTGGCCAAGAATATCCTCGATGGTGCCCATACTTTGAGTAACCGCCTGAATGAACTCCTGGAACTGACCAAGGGTGAGATGGGGCTTCTTAAGGTAACCCCCGAGCCTTTAGAGCCAGGGAGTCTAATCCGAAGGCTAGCGGGGCGATGGTCCCCCACGTTTACTGCTAAAAACCAGGAATTCCAGGTAGAACTGGAAAAACCGCTTCCTTACGTTCTGGCTGATGAAGAGCGCACCAGTCAGGTGCTTTTTAACCTATTATCCAATGCTAACAAATTCACCCCTGAAGGAGGTCAAGTAACCTTGAGGGCTAAGACAGAGGTAAACACTCTGGTTATCGAAGTAGAGGATACAGGTCCTGGTATCCCCCTTGAGAAGCAAGCAGCATTATTCCAGCCTTACTCTCAACAAAATAGCTCTCCTGGCTCAGGTTTAGGTTTAGGACTGGCTATCTCCAGGCAACTGGTTGAACTTCAGGGAGGCAAGATTTGGTACCAGGGCCAGCCTGGCAAGGGCAGCACCTTCGGCTTCTCCTTGCCGTTGGTAAGGAATGAGGAACGAAAATGAAAACCCTTATTGTTGAAGACGAGCCGCAAACAATAGAAGCAGTTTCTCTCATTTTCAAGTTAAGGTGGCCTGAGGTAGAGCTTTTATCCACCACCAAGGGCTCTGAGGCTGCCCCTATGGTGGAGAAGGAATCCCCCGATGTTGTTATCCTTGATTTAGGCTTGCCTGATGTGGATGGCATTGAGATACTAAAGGAAATTCGTGCATTCTCTGATGTACCTGTAATTATTGTAACCGCTCGCGGCGATTCTATATCCCAAATCGCAGGTTTAGAGTTGGGCGCCGACGACTACATCACTAAGCCCTTTGACCCTGGAGTGCTGCTGGTTCGGGTTAAGAATGCTCTTGCCCACGGTCTAATCCCACTCAACCAGGCTGCTGCCCCATTCACTGCCGGTAGCCTTATCATTGACTTCGCCAATCGCCAGGTATCTTTTCAGGGAAAGCCACTCGACCTCACGCCCACTGAACACAGGTTGCTTTGCCACCTGGTAAGGAATGGCGGGAGAGTATTGAGCCGCGATAACATCCTCAGGGCAGTGTGGGGTGAAGGGTATGAAAGCACAGACGTCCTTAGAACCTGTATCTATCAGCTCCGTCAGAAGCTAACCCAGGCAGGGGCTAATCCTGAGACAATCAGTGTCGAACGAGGCATAGGATACAAATTCGTCATTCCAGGCTAGCACATTCTTCACAAATCCTCACCGATTTCTCACAGAATCCTCACAAACTTCTCACTTTTCTCCCCTTGTTTCCTCACATTCCTCACAAAAATCCTCACTTTTGTGGTTTACACTAGAGGTATAAGGAAGGGAAAAATGCATAAGATTCTTGTTATAGACAGCGACTCAGCCTCTGCAAAGAAGATAGATTCAGCCCTTACTAAATCTGGCTTTGAGGTGATAATAGCCTTATCCGAATCGGAAGGGCTTAAGCTAGTAGACGAGGTCTCCCCCGATGCAGTTGTTGTGAGCGATAACGCTTCCCGGCTTGATGGTTTTAAGCTCTGCCGGAGAATACGCCATTTATTTGACCTTCCCCTCATCCTTTTGGGCGACAAGCCGGAGGGAGAACTGTATCCCCCGACTGTCGAGGGTGGAGCAGAGTGGGACTACTACATGCGTTTGCCCGCAAAACATGAGGAGCTGGCAGCTCGGATAAAGGTTCTGCTATGGCGCTATGGAAAAGCAGGGAAGCCAGCAGGCAGTGAAGGAGTTTAGTGAATTCTGGATTCTCAACAAAGGGGGGTGATGCTTATAGTCTTATTATAGAAAAAGCTTAGGCAAAAACCAGAATCGGTGCTCCGGGAGGCGGAGCCTTTAGTGGGGGGTTATATAAAATAAGACTTTACCCAAATGAACTTAAGGAGAAAAAAGTGGAACAAAAACAAGAGAAAGGGAAAAGCAGAAAGAAGCTCTATTTGCTCGGGGCCTTGGCGCTTGTCCTAGCGCTAACCAGCAGCATGTTTGCCTACACCTACACCACGGCTTCAGCGACAATCACAGCGACTGGTGACTCAGATTATGCCGCGGTTAGCGCGAACAGCACATTGCCTAGTTTTGCCATTAATGTGTTTGGCAAGCACAGAGGCGATGTGCCGACAGGTGACCTGTTTAATATAACTCCAGATAGCGACTATACCGGTGACCTGTTGGTAAAGGTTTATCTGACCAATGCCGATGAGCTGACCAAAACCTACCAGCACCTCAATATGAAGCTACAGCTTCGTGGTGCCAGTGACAATAATATCGGCACAGCCGGGCACACCTTCCAGCTTCTCAGCCTGGATAATGGAGTGGCTACCTTTGACATGAATCGTTATACGGGCACCTGGGACATCTACCTTGCTGGCGGCAGCTACACCACCAACCCACGCCATCCGTTGGATTGGGGGTCAGGCTCTCAGGTAGAGCCCCTGCTCTACTGCGAAGTAACCCAGCGGTGATGAGTGATGAGGGCTAGTTAGTGGGCTCCTCCATTCGGGGGAGCCCCACTGCCGCACAAGGTAGCTTATCAAGGGAAGTTTCAACAAGAAAACTAGGGAGTTTTAGAAGGGCGGAACCCCTCGCCAGCGGTGAGGTTGATAAACAATCTCAAAGGCTAATGGGATAAAGGAGTAGGAAAGACGGAAAAGAAGCTTTATTTAATCTTGGCTCTGGTGTTAGCCCTGATGCTCAGCGGTGGGACATATGCCTATACATATACCACGGCTTCAGCCACACTTACTCCTGAGGCTGCTGAGGGAGATTTTGCCACCTGTAACGCCATGGCAACTCAGCCTGACTGGGATTCTGTCTTGGACATCTTGGATGAATACGCCGGCTGGGTATACTGGCCGGAGGATGATAATCAGGTACAACTGAGTCATATTGAGCACCAAGTTATAATCATACCGCAGATGCTCGAAGAACTGGAAATCACTCACTCTCACCATCTGGAGATAATCCTGCGAGGGTATGTCGAAAGCATATCAATATCCCATAGCGAACACATTACTATCTGGGCGGAGCAGGGATATGGCGACCTGGAACAGGAGCACTCGCATCACTTAAATATTATAGTAGGGCCTGCACCGGGGCCCCCGCCGGGACTGCCCAGGGGTGATGTGCCAACAGGTGACCTGTTTGAAATAACTCCAGATAGCGCCTATACTGGTGACCTGCTGGTGCAGGTTTACCTGACCAATGCCGATGACTTGACCAAAGCCTACCACTACCTGAATATGAAGCTATACCTTGAAGGCTCGGTAGAGGCAGGCGAAACGCCCAACTACCAGCTCCTCACCCTAGATAATGGAGCAGCTACCTTCAACCTACCAAGCGGAGGTGGTATCAACCACACCCTCTCTGTTATCGGCGGTAGCTACGGTCTGAATTCAAGCGACCCCTACGAATGGGGAGAGGGGTGGAGTGTGACCCCGGAGCTATGCTGCGAGGCTACCCAGAGGTAATGGTTTTATGAAACGGGCACTGGGACTTATCTTAATAATAGCCATCTGCGTGGCTGGCTTCCTCTCCATTAGAGGGGTAATGCCATTTCTGCCTGTCTTCGGCACCAGTATGGAGCCGGAGCTTCACGCCGGCAATCTAATCCTGATTGAGGAAGGGTCACCCTCTGCGGTAAAAGAGGGCGATATTATTGTTTTTAGTGTCCCGGCCGCAGTACGGGAATATTATAACTATCCACCGCTGGTAGCTCACCGGGTGATAAAGATTAGAACCGAACCTGCACTAACCTTTCGCACCAAGGGTGATAATACCGGTGAAGACCCATTCACGGTGCGACCTCAAGACCTGAGGGGTACAGTCAGCCAGCAAATCCCTTACCTTGGCTTCCCCCTCCTGTTCTTCCAAAGCCAACAGGGGTTAATCTTTATAATTATAGGTCTGTCCCTTTTAGCCCTCTATCTCTATAGTGAAGAACTGGGCCAAGGCAAAAAGAAAGTGCAAAGGGGAATATTTGCCCCGGTTCTCGAAGAGCAAAGGCAAGTTAGCCAGGAACTAGGACAGAAAGTGGTAGGAGTAGAGCAGGCAATGAGCAATTTCGCCCAAGCCATAGAACTATATGCCAAGCACCTTGAAAGCCATACCAGCGCCATTATCGGCCTCAGTGAAGCGTCACAGGAACTGAAGAAAGGGGCCGCCGAGCAGAATAAAGTACTAAGTAACCTAAGTAAGGTGGTTGAGGAGATGGGCACCAAGCAGAGATTGATACCTACTATCGAGCTAATGCCTCCAATAATTAAGCCTGTTTCACCGATTGAGGAACCTGCGGAACCTATAGAACTCGTTAGGGAACCTGTGCTAGTAAGAAGGAGGGTAAGTTCAGGATGGAGTCCAGGGCTAAGTAGAGAGGATTGGCTGGAATAGAAGATAACGATGGAAGAAGTCGAGAAGGAATCTACCTTGGGTGAGGAGGGAAAGCAGCTAGTTTTAGTGGACAGCCTTTCTAAGGCTATTCTCTCTTGCAGCGAGGGCAACGATTTATGCCGGCGATTTGCCACCGAATTGAGCGAACTCATGGAAATAGATTGGGCAGCCATCGCCATTATTAACAAGCCTAAGGATGCTGTCTACTTATCCCCGCTATCCCGCGAAATATCTTCTACTCTGGATTTAGGGGATAAAATGCTCTTGTCAGGAACGCCTATAGCCTGGGTAGCGGAGAATAAATGCGCCGCGGCGGAACCAGACTTAACCCAAGAGAGCAGATTCTGGACAGGTATATTCTGGCTCAAACAAGGAATAAGGTCACTGGTCTACTTACCTCTCTTCTGGCAGAGGGAGGTCTATGCGGTTCTCGTCCTGGGCAGCAAAAAGCCCGGTATCTATCAGGAGCACGAGCTTAAGTTACTCCGGTATGCTGCCAGCCAGCTTGCCGTACCATTAAAGAGCTTTCAACTTATGGAAGAAAGACAGAGACAGGAAGAGACCTTAAATATTTTAAGCAAGCTTTCAGCCATTATCACCTTAGGGACGGACTTACCTCAGACCTTTCCCCGATTTGCCCAAGAACTGAAAAGGGTTATTCCTTTTGACCGCCTGGCATTGGCTCAAGTAGAGGGTAATCTGCGTATTCTAGCAGTTTTTTCAGCAAAGGAAACCCACCCTAAAGCTGGTGAGGCTTATCCACTTAGAGATTCAGCAGTACCCTGGCTGCTCAAATATAAAAGAATAAATGTGGAAACGGATTTTGCTCAAGAGGAGCAGTACCCTGTTAATCAGCTTCACTTGAACGAAGGATTAAGGTCGGAGATAAGATTGCCGTTATTCTCTCAAGGCAGATTGTTCGCCAGCCTGCATCTTTCAAGATGTGAGCCTTATTCTCCCAAAGAAGAGGAACTTACCTTCTTGGAACAACTAGCGAAGCACATCTCATCGCCAATCGAGAACCATCTTCACACTTTTAAGCGGAAGGAAAGTCTTGATTGGTTTAGGGCTATATTCCACTATACCAAGACGCCATTAACCCCTATTGTGAGCTCAAGCAAACTTTTGACTGAAGAACTTCAAAACCAGTCCCCAAGCCTGCTTCTCCAGCTAGCTCAGAATATCCGAGAAGCATCTCAAAACTTACAAAGAAACGTGGAGTTGTTTGAGAAAGTGGGGCAACTTGAATCCCAGGCACAGCTGAGTTTGGAGACTTTCTCTGCAAGAGATTTACTAACAGAAGTGGCTAGTTGCGCTCTTACCAAAGCAGCGAGGAATTCACAGCTCTTTGTCTTGGAGCTTTCCCCGGATTTGCCTCAAATTTTCGCGGATTCCCAGAAGCTGGAGCAGGCGCTTTATATCCTGCTGGATAACGCCATTAAAAGAAGTCCGCAAGGGAGCAAAATAGAGCTTCGAGCCAGAGCTATCCAAAGTGAATTAATGGTTGAGGTGGTTGACTGGGGACCGGCTTTCTCACTTGAAGAAAGGAAGAACTTGCTTGAGCCTTATTATCCGTCTCAAGCTGACCATCTACTTTTCCCCGAGCTATCGCTATCTCTAGCCATCTGTCGTCACATAGTAGAAAGCCATGATGGCAAATTTTGGCTGGAGAGCGAGCCAGACAGGGAAACTACCTTCAGCTTCTCCTTGCCTCTAGTTTCCCTGGAGCAGAATTAACCTTGGGCTGATTCTATGCCAAACTGCCTTGACATTTTGTGCGGTTGGGTAACAAAAGTCCAGATTGTTCAACTTGATTAACTGTGGCTAGCATTGTGTGCTTTTTGGGATTATAATTATTATAATATAGAGAAAGCAAAAAGCCCGGGAGATGCATATGAAATACAAGGTCAATATAAAGGAAACCAGCGAAGGATATGCTATTTGGGTCCCTGGTCTTCCAGGTTGTTGGTCGCAAGGCAAAACCGAAAAAGAAGCCCTGGGAAATATTAGAGATGCTATACAAGCATATTTGGAAACCGTTGAAGAGTTAAGTAAAGACAAAGAATCTCGTTATGTAGAAGTCGGGTAGAATTATGCCCAGTCTACCAGGGATAAATCATCAACGTGCCGTAAAGGCTTTCGAGAAATTCGGTTTCTGGATCACGAGGCTGGGTAAACATTGTCACAATGACCAACGGGAAAAGGATTATTACTCTACCAAGAGCAAACCCAATTAATGCTTATACGATGGCCGGAATTATAAATGATGCAGGTCTAAGTATTGATGAATTCAAGAAGCTTTTATAAGAGCTTATTTTGAGAGCCGGATGTTGACAGGCTCCTACGTGCTTAATTGAACATTAGCTTGAAAAGTGTGATTGGGTACAAAAAGAGGCTCCCCCCACGGACTGGTGTCGAGGGAGATAAGAAAGATTCTGATATCAAGAAGAGAGTGACATGCGTAAACTTGGAGAAGAAGTCCTGACAGAGGAGCAAAGGAGGGTGCCCCCAATTTCAAAAGTATACACAACGAAAGATGTCCTGACTGCCGCCAGGGAACGGATTACTCTGATCTTTTCTTATTTTAGACGCGTGTATCTTTGCGTTTCTGGGGGCAAGGATTCATCTGTTATGCTCCAGTTATGCGTAGATATTGCATCGCAGAAGGGGAAAAAATTCAGCGTGCTATACATTGACCTGGAAAGCCAGTATCGGGCAACCATTGAGCATGTGGAGCGGTTGCGGCAGATTTCGGCTGATGTAGTGGATCAATTCTATTGGTGTTGCCTGCCCCTTTCGTTACGTAACGCGGTATCCGTCATCCGGCCCACCTGGATTTGCTGGGACACCAACGAACGGGACAAGTGGGTTCGGGACATGCCGTCTTATGATTGTGTCATTAATGAAAACAACTTTCCCAAAGATTGGACCTGGTTTCGCAAGGGCATGGAATTTGAGGAATTTACGTATGCATTTAGCCAATGGTTTCAGAAGCAGGCGGGCGTGCCAGTGGCGGTAGGCATCGCAATCCGAAGCGACGAAAGTCTGAACCGGTTTAATACCATTATCAGCACGACCAAAAAGGCTTTTAAAGGTTACGGTTGGACAACAAAACTTCACACCGCCGATCCGAATTGTATTGTTTATCATTTTTATCCTTTGTATGACTGGAGAACCGAGGACATATGGGGAGCTGTCAGCCAGCTTAATCTGGAATTCAATGAAATTTATGAGTTGATGTACAAAAACGGCCTTAGCATCCATCAGCAGCGGCTATGCCAACCTTATGGGGATGACCAGCGCAAGGGCCTCGACCAATTCCGGGCGTTAGAGCCTGAAACCTGGGAAAAGGTTGTAAGCAGAGTACATGGCGTGAATTTCGGCAATATCTATGCGAGATCGTCCCTGCTGGGCAACCTGAGGTCAGAAAAACCCGCGGGGATGACCTGGCAGCAATATACCGTGTTTTTGCTGGAAAGCCTGGGACTGTACTCCCCTGAGCTTCGGGACCATTACTATTTTAAGTTGCGGACCTTCTTTCGCTGGTGGGACCATCACTATGGGATTCGGATCAAAGACATACCGGATGAAGCCGACCGAAAGCTGGAAAGCCGGAGGAAAGTTCCAAGTTGGAGGCGGGTGGCCCGCGCCATTGAGAAAAATGATTTTTGGCTAAAAAGACTGGGCTTTGCGCAAACCAAAACAGACGTGCAGCTTTTGTTAAATCTTAGAAAAAAGTACCGGAATCTGATTCGCCTAGAAAATGCAGTGGACAGGAAGATGCGCGAAGCAATACAGGAGGAAGAAGATGAACGAAATTCATTGCTTCGACGGAAAATATGACAGGACACTTTTTTACGCTAAAATGGGCCGTTTTTTTGCCGAGGAACGCTTTATCCGGCAACTACCCTACTTGCGAAATAAATATGGTACAGTCTGGTTTACCATAGAAAAAAAAGGCCAGGTGATCGCTTTTGCCTCTTTGCAGATTAAGGATGAATATGTTCTGTTTACCACGGAATATGTGGAAGCCGGATATCGCAGGCAGGGCTTGTTTAAGGAATTAACCAATGCCCGTTTTGAGTATTGCCGTGAATTAAACCTGCCTATTCGCACTTCAACTAATATTGAGTTTCTCAAAGACTATTACATAAAACATGGGTTTAAAGTGTACCGGAAGACCAAAAACTACTGTTTTTTATATCGAGATAAACAGGAGGTTTCCCATGAAAGCGAAAAAAGGCGCCTCGTTGGCGGAATGCCAGCCGGAAATCGAGAACTGCATAGAACAAATTAAGCATCTTCTCCTGACCATGGAGCTGGATGAAAGGGTACAGGCCTTAAACAGGATCAGAGAAGAGCTGAGTGAAATCTCACCATTTACCGACCCGGTTGATCTGGTTCAGTGGATTCCCGCAGAAAAAGTAAAGGCCAACGATTATAACCCGAATAAGGTTGCGCCTATTGAAATAGGATTACTTTACACTTCGATTCGCTTGGACGGCTTTACACAAGCGATAGTAGCCTATCGCCTGGACCACGACCATTATGAGATTGTCGACGGTTTTCATCGCAACCGGATTGCCAGGGAGTACCCTGATATCGCCGAGAGATTAAACGGCTATTTGCCTTTGTCGGTTATCAATAAACCGCTGGATGAGCGTATCGGATCGACCATCCGCCACAACCGGGCAAGAGGGACCCACCAGATCCGGTCAATGAGTGAGATTGTCATTACATTAACAGAGATGGGCTGGACAGAAGCGAAAATAGGCCAATGTTTAGGCATGGAATTGGATGAGATCATCCGTCTGAAACAGATTAGCGGATTAAAGCAAGCATTTCAGAATCACACCTTTTCCAGGTCCTGGACGGAGTTTGAGCGAAAATATTATAAGTAACAACACTTAAGGGGGCTTTTATTGCCTTAACTCCATAAGCTTAGGAAGAGTGAATGAGCGAACCCAAAAAGGAAATCTTCCTGGCAGCTTTACTTGCCGAGTTGCGCTCTCAGCATCCTGCATGGCATATAGATGACCACTACAAGATTGAATGGGCTGGCCACCACCCGAGGAATATGTGGCCGGAAGCCGACCTGGTAATTGATAGGCAGGAACGCCGGTTCATCGTTGAATATGACGAGGATAGTGACCTGGGAAGGAGCCTAGTCAAGTACTGGCCGATTTTACATCAGGTCAGCAAGACCTTGCTAACGATTATCGAGATATGGGAAAAAGGGTCTACTGTTGGCCACAGCCAAACTGAGCTTGCCAAATGTGCGGATTTCGGTGAAATCGGCCACCCCGGGCTAAGGGTTAGAGCCGCACAATTCCGGGGGATGGGTTGAAAGCAGCGCCGGACAACAACAAAGCCATAAAATCGCTAAAGGAGGTGATTTTATGGCTAACAGGAGGTTGCCTGTGCGCAAGATTAAAGAGATTCTACGTTTAAAGTATGATCTCGGTTCATCGTCCCCCGCCGGACTGTGAGTACATCTACGACCAGCTGCGCCGCTACCGCAACGTAAATCTGATGCTGACGCAGCTGTGGCTGGAATACAAAGAGAAGCACCCTGAGGGCTACCAGTACACCCAGTACTGTGAGCACTATCGCCGCTGGCTCAGCCGGCGTGATTACGTGATGCGCCAGGAGCACCGGGCCGGCGAGAAGCATTCATCGACTATTCCGATGGCCTGGATATCGTCAACCCGGTCACCGGCGAGTTAATCCTCACCCAACTGTTTGTCGCCGTGTGGGGCGCCTCGAACTACACCTACGCCGAGGCAACCCTGCGGCTTGAAAGCACTGGGTTTGCGTATCCCCCACCGCTTCCTGGTACTGCTTTCTATGAGTCTCTTGACAAAGCCGGGCGAATAATCACCAAGGGCTGGTCAAGGTATTCTAATGATATAGTCTTTGAGCCAAAACTAATGTCACGAGAGGCATTACACAGGGGATTAGCTTGGAGATGTGACCCCACTGCACATTAGCTTATTTAGTGACCTATAAAGAAACAAAAAAGGTGGCAGAGGATTATCTCTACCACCTGGCCTGCTAGTTATTTAACTTCAAGAGTTGCGTATCATTTCCCAAATTTAGGCTCAGAAATCATACCTTAATGCGTACCAGTTCCTCTTCTTTCTTGGGCTGGTAAGGAGTTTCTATCATGTCCTCGGCTCCGATTTTAAGAGATTCCAGCAACTCGTCTTTAGTTCTCTCCTGAGCGTTTACTCCTGGGAGGTCAACCAACCAGCCAATCCACCATTCTCCACTTCGTTTAATTACTGCTCTAAACTCCACTATACGTGCCTGCTTCTGTTAACTAAATCAGAGTAAACCTAGCTCTTACCAATTCTGAACATCTTCGTGCCACAACTTGGACAGACGCCCTGGCTTGCCGGTTTGCCATTCTTCATGGTGATGCTTTTAGCGTCTTTCATTTCCTTCTTGGCACGGCACTTAACACAATACGCTTCCATGATTTCCTCCTACGTGATTCTTGTATTGAGGCTAACCTATTCAAGCCACGTATGTCAATTATTTAGCCATTTGATGGACAAAAAAAGGCCCGGGGATTTCCCGGGCCTTCCTGCTTTTATGGCACAAGTCTTACGCCAGTTCCATCTTATTGAGATACTTGCTGATTGTGGTATGGCTTCTGCCAAGTGCTCTGCCTATCTTGCACCTGGATAAGCCCTGCTCCCAAAGACGTCGTATTCGCTCAGCCTCGGTATCACCGACGTGGTAATTGTAATCCTGCAATAGTTTGGCTCTCTGCCTTGACAGGTAACACTTATCTGCCGTATTTAGCCTCTCGCCATTGACCAGCAGTTCCCCTATCCGTTTGAGCCTCTCAGGCAGGACATTGAAAATAGCCCTGGTATCCAACTCGGTATCGGTGTCAGAGCTTTGGGAAATATACTCCCAATTATGAGTTACCATCTCCCCGTACTTCCCCGCAAAGATACGGGCAGACCTTCTCCGCTCCCTGTACTTCCGCTTCCAGTAGTCGGCAATCATACATCTACCGACAAACCAGAGTGAGGCGGGCGTTATTTCACCGTTACGCTTATCGGATACTGTCTTGAGTTTGAGGATGATGTCCATCTCAATATCATCCCTATCCTCAGGTAGTACGTGGCGTCTCAGGGTATAGGCAATCCTGGCGAAGGCTTTGTAACCGTCAAGCTGGTCTTGGCGGTCATAGAGCCATGAATGAGACATAGTTTCCTCCCTTCCGCCCACGCAAAAAGAATGGGGGTACTCCCACCCCCGCAATCGGGGCAGGAATACCCCCCCCCCTGAAAATAGCAAAAAGAGGCGGGTTACCCCCGCCCCTCTTTGCGTTGGCTGTTTTGTGTGTTCAAGCGTTCTAGGCTACGGCTACTGGCTCTTTCTTTCGGCTACGCTTCGGCTTCTCGGCGTTGACTACCGCTTCCGCTTCGGCTACCGCCTCGGCTTGTTCGGTGTCCGCCTCGGCTTCCGCTTCTTGCTCTGGCTCGGTTGCCTCGGTATCCTCTGGCTTCGGTTTACCGTCAGCGGTCAGCATTGGCATTACTACCAGTTGATAACCTTCCGCTTCAAAGAGGACTGGCGATTTGCTATCGGTGAGCTTGAAGTCCACCATGCCACCGCAAGCTCTAAAAGCTTCGGCAAGGTAAGCTCCGTCTATCCGCACCTTACCCTCACCCTCAAAAACGGCTGGTATGCTGGTTTGCCCTGCTTCGTCAGGACTGGTCA
>Ga0210003_1000063_pt1 | contig 90369 bp, 79 predicted proteins | sample LantaG_FD_182804 | JGI IMG/M metagenome (GOLD analysis project Ga0210003, IMG submission 182804) | Deep subsurface microbial communities from Baltic Sea to uncover new lineages of life (NeLLi) - Landsort_02402 metaG (SPAdes) (version 2) | ecosystem: Environmental > Aquatic > Marine > Oceanic >... | reverse complement strand
ACCACAGTGACGTCCACACAATTCCCTAACGGAGGTATTGTTTCTGTCCAGTTTGGGTTTAATCCCCAGGTAGAACGACTCTTTCAACTAGGTTCATTTACACCGTACGACACTTCAGTGACACGTACGCGTACAATATCAATCAACGCCTATGGTAGTAAGCCAGATGGTTCAGGTGGTTCTAACACTCTGGACGTCAGCCCTTCAGTAACATGTGTGGATGCTTCCTCAGTAAACATAACTGTTAACCCAGCATCTTGTGTGGCTTCCTTACTACCGTTTACTGGTGACTACTTCGTCAATAGCTACAGTTATTCAAAAACAAACCTTGGATTCGGACAAGAGACTTGGGCTTTTACCAGCAAACCAGAGATAACTGGCTACACAGGCACTATCGTCATGCTCCGCGGTATTGCTGAGGGACAAATAGCCACAGGCGATGGCACGATGGCCGCCTTGGATATGGGAATTGTCATTGACGAGACTGGTTCAAATGATTCTCTAGGTGCGCAGATAGAGGGCGAGAGCGGTAGTGTAGCAGCAGGTACTCCAGGTATTGGTAACTACGATATTCAAAGGCATGTCATCGTTACTCAAATTGGCGGCTCTAGAGGAAGACACACATCTATTGATGGTTTCACAGGACAAGCCAGTATTACTATTCCAAACACACCAGTATTCTTATAATGCATTAGAGGTTTTAGATGGGCAGAAAGAAAAAATATAATAGCCATAAAGAGGCATCAGCTGCGTGGAAACGTGACAATAAGGAACATGTTCGTAAGTACAGTAGAGAATATGACCAGAAACGCCGAGATGAAGACCCGGAATATAGAGCACGTAGGAACGAGCAAGGTCGAAAAAGTTGTGAGAAGAGAGCAGCGACCATAAAGGATACTTACAGACTTAAGAAGTACGGAGTTTCTCCGGAACGGTATGCTGAGCTACATGAAGAGTGTTCAGGGGTTTGTTTAATCTGTGAGAAGGTGGACAAGACAGACTTATCGATTGATCACCACCATGAGACAGGGGAAGTACGAGGGTTACTCTGCCGTAGCTGTAATCTTATGGTGGGTAATTTAGAAAAACATGTCGATGTATTAGAAAAAATGCTAATATACTGCGGCATTGGGGTCTCCCGTGCGTAATTCACATCTCTTTTGTAAAGACAAGTACCGCCTAGAACTTCATTGGGAAAACATTGAGTACCAAAAAGAATTAGTTGTTCTCAAGGGCGCCAAGTTTTCGGGACCAGTTCTCAGCCAAGCATTGAAGCTAGAGGCACCTGACTTTATTGACTTAGACCTTACACCGCAGATGTTGCCGGTTTTGAATACACACTATATCGTTAGGTTGGATTGGGCAGGATGTAAGTACCTAGCTGATGGAACCATAGACCTCATCGGCGCGACATTATCCAATAGGCTTATAACAACCGCGCACAAACTTAAACAGGATGACTTCATAGCAATCAACACTGCTAAACATGAAGAAGAGACCCACGCATTTAACTTAGTGTACGAGTCGCAGGTTTTAAAAGAAGACGCTACACCTTACGACTATAAGGAAAAATAAATGGCTAAGGTTGGCGGGTATACGAGAGAGCGTGGGTACTGTTGGAAGTATTGCCCATTCTCTACAAATTATTTTAACAAGTTTTACAATAACAATTGGGCAGGGCCAACCACGAACCCTGATATTGACCAAACCAACTTTACCTCTGTTGTTACGTCTGACCACCCATATACAAATGGGACGATGAATATGAAGAACAACGGTGGTTCACCAGGTTTTATTTGCCAAGATGACGATTGTCAGTATTTTTTAGATACTGGAAGACGTTATTTTGAACTATAAGGGAGAGCAATCATGGCCGTTAACGTAAGCGTATTTGACCTCGTTAATTACCCCAATAACCCTAAGACGGTTACTGTTGATATAACAGAGCTTGTCCCAGTAGGGAATGGTGGTGAAGACACTTGGGTATTCAGTGCAATAACATCTGCAACCGCCTCAGGTGGTGCAGCAATTCAGCGTTTGTACATTAGTCAGAACAGGTTCGGATGGGCCAAAAGTTCTGGACTTAAGCAGGGGCCGTACACTGTCAACAGTGGACAGAAGCACCTCAAAATAGCAATCGATGAGGATATATCTGAAGCTTTGGAAATCACATTAGAGGAGAGCCTAACCTCCTTAGGTGGTAACGTAGTGGCAAAAGATATACAATCTAAGCTGAGCGCCTCGGCAAAAACAGGCGGCGGAAAGGTAGGAAATCTAGCCTATCTGAACGCAACTGTTAAATTTGTTAATGGTGCGTTTGAGGTTATCTCAGGTACAGCGAGCGATGTTTACACAGGGTCTACACGTAGCTCTGTTGCCATCGCAGACGGTGTAACTACCACTGGACTCGCAGAAGAACTCGGCTTTAACATTGTTTTCTCCAGCGAAGACATTGCTTCTGACCCACCGGTACAGGCTAGCCTAGCATCTGATTATACAACAGGAACCATGGTCGTGGTTGATACCTCAGGGGTCATAAATTCGGGAGACTGTTTGGCAATTACCGATGGTACCAATTTAGAGTTCCGCGGAGTAGAGAGCGGCAGCGGTGCTAATGTTGTTCTCTCTTCAGGTCTAGCAAACACATACGCCACCGGCTCACTGGTACAGGTGCTGAAGTTACAAGACCCAGCAGGAAAACCAGTATCCGCTTACGAAACCGTGGACGATGTTATTAAGTTTTCTATTGCTTCGTTAGCGAATCAAATAAACTTTGCTTAATGGCTAACCACTACGTCACTAACTCTAGGTATCCTTCCAACCCACAGCTGTTTACAATCAACCTACATAAGGTTGCAGGTTTTCCAGCAGAGGATAACCCAAACTTCCAACCATCGTTCGGTATAGCCGAGCGGTATTGGAAGTTGTTTATCTATACTTCCGGGTTGGATTCAGAGGGTGTTAGTGTCGGTCCGATTGTAGCGGATATTACAGGGACAGCCGAGAACGTTAATGAATTTGTAGAGAATGCTGTCGCTGACTTATGTGCACGTATAGACTGGTCCCAACAAGGAGAGATACCTCCGGATATTGACCGTAATGCCCCCTTAATTACAGAGCAATATCCTACTGTGGGCCAGACTAACGTCAACATAAGTAGTCCTGTAGTAATAAGAGTACATGACCCTCTACCTGGCGTAGGCATAAACCCTGCGACAGTTTCTCTAAAAATAGACGGCCATGTTGTTAACCCAGATGTTGTCGGTAATAAGTTTGACTATACCTTCTCGTTTAGCCCTAGGCCTATATACAACAGTTAGGTTTTAGAGAGTGCCGTACACAAATATACAAACAGCAGTCGGCAACTTCACGATTGACTTCGATGGTATTTTTTACTCAATGGACCACAACATTGGTCAGTTGGTTACAAAGAATCCCACCACGGGTGCCACGACAGGTGCATTTGTTTTAGACACTCCCATTATTGAGGTACAATCTCTCCAGTTCGACGGCTATTACTTTTGGTCCCTGGAGAGGCAGGGAACTTCTGGGTTTAGAGTACGGAAGTGGGAAGCAAAAAACGGTGTCGCCAGTAAGGTGTCTGAGTACGCTTACACATCCCTTTCAACTCATTACGATGTCCACGCCATGTGTGTGGAAGCTTACGTTGATTCTCTCCAAGGTGCAGCACTGTTCGGCACTAATACTTTCACCGTTGCCGATGGACAAAGCATCCTCCCAGGTGACGAGCTTGTCATAGGGCCCAGCTCTGGCAATGAATATTCTTTTAACCGGGTAGCTACTAAAGTTGGAAATGTAATAACAACAACTACCAACCTGACAGCTACAATAGATACCGGAAGTAGAATTACTTTCTCCCGATACTTTTACGCTTTCAGCGACCGCGACCCCTCTGGCCCAGCCGCCAAACTGTATTCTTTTAGAACAGATAACGGTAATCCCCAACTCTCTAACAGCACAAACATGTACGACGGTGTGAGGGCTGCAACTTTCTTTAAGAATAAGATAATGTTCGTCAAGGGAGGAGAGATTATTTGGCTTAGTCCTGAGTCTCCAGAGAGCATCTACCGGTCCCAGGGGATGAATGAGGTTCTCACAGTCAGTGGCACCTACCAACAAGCCTTTGACCTCGCTGGTAAAAGTGAGACTATCTACAGACTCAACCAAGAACACATTTACTACAACGACACGTTTGACCGCTGGGAAGAGCACGATTGGCGACCCCTTTTCAATTACAACGAGAGTAGTGTAACCCCATACACGTTTCAGGTGGCGGTAAAAGTAGAGCCACAAATTCTACACAGATACCACGTAACTATTACAGGGACCTTAGAGTCAGACATAGTAGTTACTGTTTTAGACCAGTTCAGAACCCCCGTGTTCAACGAACCTGTTAATATAACTACAGCAGGCGGTGGCGGTGCAATCGTCCCCACGTTTGGCAACACGGACATTAATGGACAGGTAAGGGCTAAGTACACAGCTAGCTCTACAGTCGGCGAAATAGATATCATCGCAACGGTGGGCACACCATAAGGAGCAAACATTGGCTAGAGAAAATATACGATTCGAGGAAGGAAACTTCACAAGTGATGACACGTATTTCTATACGATGCTTGATAGTGCCCAGGTTCTGCAACAAAAGGTAGATGACGGAACCGTTGCTTTTTCATATCCTCTGGATACAGCCATCGCTGGTAATGTCAAGGGTCTTGAGTGGGATGGAATTTACTTTTGGAGCATGGAGGATAGGGCCGGAAACGATGGTGTGACTATCCGCAAATGGGGCATAGAATCCTTCATATGTAAACAGATGGCTAAGTTTGAGTACATCAACGACGCCACGCACACGTATGACTGCGACGGCCTTGCCATTGAACACTACCGACTAACGGTAGGCACAAACCAAAATGGAGATGACTACACAGTTGGCCTGAACGCCATCCAAATTTCAGACACGTCTATGTTAGACCCTGGAGATGTTTTAACTTTTGTTAAGAGGTATACACCTACTGCTCAACGTATAAATACTCCTTACGTAGAAGAGAAAGTAGTACAGAGTGTCACCAACTCCACACTGGTTCTTCTTACAACGGTCATGAGTAAAACTCCACACGGGGCCTCCGGTGCTCCCACGGACCCTAGAGGATTCAGGGGACCTTTGGTTAATCCACAGACAGCCGTAAACGGACCACACCCACCAACTCCAGATGAGGTCTTTGTTACAAAGTTTATCTGGATGTCTAATGATAACTCCCCAGGCATCCCAGGTACACCTTCTTTGTACAAAGCAAGGGCTTCGAATGGTACCAACGTCCTCCAGTATTCTGGGACGCAGTATACGAATGTTAATGCACTTACATTCTACTCCAAATATACAACCGACATAGGTTTGGATAGTCTTAATACAGTTTACAGGAAGAAAGTTCTCCACGACAACGATAGAGGTGGTAGGCAGACTTACCTACTAGTCGCTCGCGATTCGGTATTGCTGTTTTTCAATACGACCACAACAGCTATCGACAGAAGCATGATTATGAACAACATCAAGGTTGACACTGTTAGTCACTGGGATGTTTTTGACATGTTTGTCGGTGGTATAGAACCAGATATAGTCTTGTACCGTCTCCAACAAGGGACTACGTATAAAAACCCTTCCTTAGTGTTGACAGACGCATCCTGGGGTACCTACAATTACGAAAAACAGCTAATCAGAAGAGTAGTAAGCTCTATAGCCGTCAGTCTTAACCCAAGCATTATACCCACAGATACTGATGCTGTAGTCACAGCCACATTGAGGGACCAATATAATGAGGTTGCTGAAGGTATAAATACAGTCTTCACTCATGATGGCGATGGTGCTCTTGACAATACAGGTGCTGTGCAGTCCGACACGTTTGGCCATGCCAGAAACAGGTACCATGCAGGGAGTACAGAGCAGGACGTAAAGGTCGTGGCCGCTGTGACCAATGGATTACTTTAATGGTGTCTCATGCCTGTAGTGACATCAGTTACCACCATAACACAATTTGACTCCGAACCCTCGGGTGGCTTCTTACGTTCAGATATTTTTGGTGGAACAGGCGATGCAGATGTGCTTATTTCTAACTTTTCATTAGATTCTAATGTTACACAACAACACTTGCCCGACGTGTCTCAGCCAGCTGCTAGTTCTATTGCTGGCGGCCACCCTACTAGAGTCCCGGAAGGAGACTACTGGGCCGACTCCCCTAAGAACAGACCGATAGACATTCTTTATCGGCATAGATACGGTTGGGGAAGAGACAAAGAGGAGTTGTATCCCCAACCAGGGCTAAATACATTAGCTTCCGGCGCATCCGGACAAAGGTGGGGTAAATTAGATGACAACAGTGGGGTTATTGCGTACGAGCGTGAGTGGCCATCAGTATCTGAGGCAACTATCTGGCAGATGGGCTCTTTTTTAGAGAACGGACCCGGAGCCGAAGACAACACTTACTACATGAGTTGGGCTGGCAGTGTTCTGCAGTTTAGCATTGACCCGCTGCTAGAGTCTTCAGCTGACCTTAAGCAGCTTCCGGAGGTAACAGGAGAGACAACCCTAAAGGTTTCCAACTTCCTCCTTGACGCTAGCCCTAGACCCCACTCCATTAAGAACCCAATCGACACTGACATCTTCATTCGTTTAGGAAACTTTGTTGACCCCTTCGACGAAGACTCATTTGTTCTTTACATAGATGAGGTTGAGCAACCTACGCTTCTGGTGGAAGGGTTTACTGGAGGAAATGGCGGCTTCAATGTCACTTGGACAAACACTACGCAGTTTAGATATGATGCGAGAGTAAATGTGCGTTGGGAGTTTAGAGACACGTCTATACCTTCCAACCTCTATGGAATTAGTTACCCCTTCTACACAGTGCAGGACTTGGCCGGGCCAAGAATATCTGGTTTAGTGCCACCACATGACGCAACGGATATACCAATTCGGACTACTCTACAGTTTGAGGTGGAGGATTTTGAGAATGGTATTGACATCAGTACACTTGTTATGTATGTCAACAACGTCAAGGTTGTAGACGGAGAAACTGGTACTCTACAAACCATCCAGTACCAAAACTTAAAAGGGTATACAGTTAGATACACACACAACGAACCTTGGCTATACGGAGACCTAATACCAGTGGCCATATTCATACAAGATACTTCTAAGAACGACAACGAGACGTTCTTCTCTTACAGCTTCACAACTGAAGGAAGTATTGCACCAGCGCTTATTAATCTTAAGCCGCTAGAGTGTACAGTTGCAGTACCCGTAGGAACACACGTCAGGTTAGACATCATTGATGGTGGGCACGGATTAGATAAAGACTCTATAGTATTAAGCGTAGATGGCGTGGAGCGCGGAGACCAGGTAATCTTGATTCCGATACTGCATCGTGAGGACTAAGGAATAATATAAATGGCAGATTCTCAACCAGGAAAAGTTACTACATTTGACCCCAACATTACGTTGGATGGCTTCGCTGCGGATAAACGCGCGCACCTTATGTACAACGAGAATCAGTTGGTCCTTGCTAAGGTCCAGCAGACAGAACCAGTTCTTGCGTATGCTCAAGTTGGTACGGGTACCAAGTACTCAGAATACAAGAACGTGAACGGGGAGTTTGTTTATATAGACGGCTCTTTTCAGGCGCTCTCGACATCAGGAAAGCCATCTTCAAGTATAGATACCATCGTCGTCGGTTTCGACCGTCAGGTATCTACTAGTGTAATTAAATTCTGGGCAACCCAGTATTACGACTCTAATGACTTTTCACTGGAGTATAGTTTTGATGACGAAACGTATTTCACTGCTGGTGCTGTTACGTGGGTAAGTGTTTTTGATGACACCATTCAGGTAAACCCAGATGATGACCCACCTACTGGTGAGTGGGTGTACACAGGCACTATCGACAGCGGCGCACGTACAGCTAGATACTGGAAGCTAATATCTGCCAACCCTATCAATGAAACTACGGAAATGCGTGTCCTTCAGACAACATCTCCCCTCATCCAACATTGGAATTCAGATGGAGTACAGGCGGTAACTCACGTCCTTGAAGGTGATAACTTCTATCACTTGGCGTACGACAAGACAGACGACGTCTACTACGCACTTAAGATTGACTTTGACCTCCGAGGTACACCTCCTATACCAGCAGACAGTTTTGATGACGGAGAACCTGACTTCAACACTGAGTTGTGGATAGAGGATGACGTCAACGTATACTTCACAAAAAATACTGCCTCCGGAACCCTGGACTACGTTACCTCTGCTGGCCGCGGCCAGTTGGACGCAACATATGGCATGGTCTCTGACTTCACTGCTGTTATGGAATTTGTTTCCCTCGCCCAGCAGGATGGAGAGTCGGCTTACTTTGCCTTACAGACTGAAGATTTTGACTCCGGTAACCAAGCAATCTTGGCCGCTATCAAAGGTCCTTACCTTCCCTCTTCTAGGCACCATTCTGCAGGACTACACACAGCAGAATACATAGAGCCCGCACAGGGTGGTGTACCGCAGCCTCCTGCATGGAGTTGGGTAAATTCACCCTCTCCTTCGACAACTCAATCAACTTTCTTCGCTTCAGCTATAGACGGTAACAACTACGTTTACTACCGTTACTTTGATGGTTTCCCAAGTGATTCGTTCTATATTACTTCAGCCAGTCTTGATAACAATTGGAGCGCCCCCACCTTTTCTATAACCACCCTAGATGTTAGTTCTGGTGGTGCAGGTCAACCAGAGGGGGATGTGACTGTAGCCATGGAGTCTGGTGTTCTTGTTGTTTGTAACCCACACAACAATATCAATGGTGCCAACTCTGGACGCGCAGCGATATATCTAGACATAAATAACACCTGGGTGTTCGAGCAGTATATCGCGCCGAGCGATAACGCTGCCGGTTGGCTGTTCGGAACTTCTGTCGCCATCAAAGATGGTATAATTGCTGTCGGCGCCCCGGGAGCAAACTCAGGCACTGGTGCTGTATACACTTTCTCTAGCACCGGCAGCACATGGACGCAGGCACAAAAACTAACCGCCGCTGACCCCATAGGCGCTTCCGTGGCCATGGACAACAACACCTTGATTGCGGGTGCTCCACTTGCAAGCTCCTTCGCTACTGAAGCTGGAGCTGCTTTTGTATTCATTTACTCTGGCACATGGTCATTGCAGCAGAAGTTAGAGGCAAGTAATAAGCAAGCCGGCGACCAATTCGGATACTCGGTCGGAGTAGACACCGACACCGTTGTAGTAGGAGCACCATTCACAGATACGAACGGCGATATGTCGGGTTCGGCGTACATTTTCGATAGAGTTTCTACCACCTGGACAGAGACAGAGGAGCTGACCGCTGTAGATGCTTCCACGAATGATAAGTACGGTGCTCAGGTAGCTATGAATAGTGCATCCGTTATAATATCTGCACCCGGGAACGCTTCCTACAATGTATACACGTACTCCAGGTCCGCAGGCCTGACATGGAACTTTAATACACAAATAGGCGCCCAAAATCAAATTACCTACACCCTCGCCGCCAGTGATGCAGGTATAATTACAGGTGGTGCTGGACACCTTCTGCCATACACAAGCACCTCAGTTAATCCTGCTGGAGGCTGGACACAGCGTGCAGAAGTAGGCGCTTCTAATGTGTTAGGTACAGCTTCCCACGGTACTGCCGTCGCGACCACAGAACTATATAGTGTTGTAGGTATTGCTACATCTGATTTGAACGGTGTAGACTCCGGTGCTGCATACGTGTTCAAAAAAGATATCTCCTCAGGTAGTTGGGCGGAGGTGGCACAGTTGTTGCCATCTGATGCAGAGGTAGGAAAGCTATTTGGGTACAGCGTAGACATAACTGATTATGATGATACCATCATTATCGGTGCACCTGGAGATACGGACAACGGTGTGGGTGCTGGAGCCGCGTACATATACGCTGCTGGCGCAGGCGACACTTGGAGCCTAACAAAAAAGATAGTTTCTGCAACAGGTATGGCAGAAGAAGCTTTTGGCACATCTGTATCTATTGATACAAACACTGCTGTTATTGGTGTGCCAGGAGACAGTACTACCATGTCAGGGTCAGGTGCCGCACATATTTTAGACCGAGACAGTGAAAACTGGACCCCACAAGTTCTAGTGAGCGGCACGGCCCTCGGCGCTGGAGATTCGTTCGGGTACTCAGTTTCTGTGTCTGGTGATAGAGTGGCAGTCGGAGCACCGTACAATGACGCCATCGCCACAGACGCCGGCGTGGTTTACATCTATGAAAGAAACGGCGGCGCTTGGACAGAAGAAGACACAGTGTCAGCATCTACGCCAGGAGACCTTTTTGGCTCCGCTGTTTCTGTATTCGATGACTCAACAATAGTGAGGCTTTTGGTAGGCGCTCCAAGCGATAACTTCTCTATCGCGAACTCTGGCGCTGCTTACGTTTATGACTGGTCAGGTGCAGCTTGGTTGCTGGACACCAGGATTCAGTCAACTGTTAAACAAGCAAATTCCTTGTTTGGAAAAAGTGTTAGTCTTCATGAGAACACTATCGCCATCGGCGCACCGAACTACAACACCACATTGACCAACGCTGGACAGGTTTATGTTTACGACAAGAACCTATCACTATTTACTTGGGAACAATCAACACCTCTTGCAGACCCACAAGCAGTTAGTTACGGCCACTTTGGAAACGACGTAGCAACTTTCAGTGGCACATTAGCAGCTGTTGACCTTTTGGAGATACAACCTCCCTACTGGGTAGGCGCAACGGTAGATAGATTCGACACGTTTGATGGGAGTGTTCTTCTTCAGGACTTCCACATACATGGAGCTTCCTTCGATTTCTCTAAATCAACTGGCCTTGTAACGTACACAATAACGTACAACTCAGGCACAGAAGACTATACCGTGACCATTGATGGTCAGCAACTATCAGCTACTGCTACGGCCGGCTCTTCATACACAACAGATTCTGATGTGGCCAGGGTATCCTTCACGCTTGCAGAGTTGTTTACACCGGCTAATGGCCAACAGATGGTTATTTACGTTAGGTTCGACCAAGACCCTGTAAGTAACCCAACAACTGTTTCGGGTGTACAACTACAGGTAGAGAGGATTGGCTCAAACTCCTTCATTAGGTATAAGCAGCCAGGAGACCCAGAATTTACTAGGGTGTTCAATGGAAACATTAACACTGGTTCTATCCAAAGACCACAGATTTTCGGCGATAGTGATAGCGACGGTGTCAATATATCTGTTGACAATTTCTCAGTAGCAGCCTCAGGAACACTCCACTATGAGTCCCCTGTTCTCAGCGTTGTTACTCTGGACAAGACCGGATTCCTTACTGAGGTTGCCGGCGTTTCAGATTCTGATGGGTACGCTATCAAGCGCTTTGATGTTATCAAGGACGTCACTGCCACATACAATGACTTCATGACTCCTATCACAGGTATTGCTACGAATGCAGGAACGGGTGGTTCTGGAGATATATACATTAAGGTTAAGGATAAACTTTGGAAGTTTATCAAGAGTGCGTTACCGCTAGACCTAGAAGACGGTTCTTCTGCTTCCTCTTACTCGGAAGGGGAGATACCAGAGTCTGGGATATCTGGGTTCGGGTATAACGGCTACACACAGGCTGGGCTAACGTACATCCAGTACCTACAAGACCTTGACGGCACCTTCATGAAGACAGTAAAAGTTACTGACCTCACCGCAGTTCCGAATAAGGTATGGTTGGATGTAGCCACAGCAGACTACCCGTTTGCATGGAACGTGTCCGATTTGGCAACGCTATACTATGTTGATGGTGCAGACCTGAAGCTTTATGACCTTAATGAAAATAAAGCGGCCTTCGCCGTTGTCAGTTCTGATAAGCAGGTCTTAGCTGCAGGAACACAAGAGTCGGCCATAGTTACGGCTCAGGTTCTGAACGTCTACGGCGAGTACAAGAACGCAAAGACGGTAACCTTCTCGGTGTCCCTCGGAGATGGTGCTGTCTCACCAGCGTTGGGTTGCACCTCTGTAGACGGCAAGGAAACTACAGTGTATGTAGTCGGCGCCGCTGTAGGCTCTGCCACTATAACCGTCACAGTCTCCGACCTGACATGCTAAGATGCCGATATGGGTTGATGAAAACCGCTTCCCGATAGGCGGAGACTGGGTACACCCAGATGACCCTGATTTCATACAAAAGGAGGACCGTTCATTAGTTCATTCTTTTGTTGGCGCCACAAAACCGCTGACAGCGATGATTGGTACGCAGTCCTACACTGATACATTATACTCCAGCGGTACCTTTTCATCCAACCTGACGCACGTCGGTGTATCAATAGAACACACATCGACTTTTCCAATGGTCAGTGTTTTCTCAGGTACTATGCGTTCGCATCTGATATTCAGATTCGATACCACATCTGTTTGGACAGTACCGCTATTCCCCGTACCGTACGAGAAGACGTTCTCAATGATGTCAGCAACGGTGCCGGGGTCAAAATCTTCTTTCTGGAAGATGCACCAATTCAACCCGGGGGTACTGCCACACCTCCCGGGTGTGTATTCAGACTTGTTGCAGTATGATGTTTTCTCTGGACACCCGACTGTCAGTCGCGAATCAATAAATTTTGGGGACACAGACACTACTGTATTCTCTAAGGACGATTACGAGACTTTCAAGAATGTTGTTAACACTGATTACTACACCACAACAATAACAAGTGGTGTTGATTTCTGCGCCAATGATGGTGAGCCACCGTTCATAACACTACACTCACCTACAGCGTCTGGAATGCATCTCCGACCACGGGACCAGATTGTAGATTTCTCTCTAGGAGACGCCGTAGCCGGTGTTGACCTGTCTACTGTATACGTTTCTATACTGGGGTCTGCTCTTGGTGAGGTGATGCTGGTCGCTAGTGGTGTTGACCAGACTGGTGGTGACGTCTCAATCACAGGTAATACGCTTAACTACAGGTTTACGTACACACCACCAGCTCTTTGGGAGTACAACGAGAGCGTTGTTGTCACTATTTCCGGTGCTGATATACAACTTTCCTACCCCCCTCTCTGCACAGTCTCTGGACAAAATAATTTTGTTGGGGACATACCTTTCCAGGTTCTCAACATAACAGATATCTCCGCGGAGATAACGGCTGTCGGTGACACCAGCGCCCCATACATACAGTACGAATTTCCTCCTAGTGGAACTGTTGGTAACAACGTCTTTACTGATGTAACTATTCCGATACTAGACGACCTAACCGGTGTTGACCTGTCTAGCATAGCAGTATCGATAGATGGCATACCTGTTGTAGCTGATGGGCTCCCAGTGACGTCCGAAACTACACTTCTGGCTTCAGGTGTAAACTACGTCGTAAAGCACAATCCTACGACTTCCTTTAGTTACGGCAGCACCGTAGAGGTGGCAGTTACAGCACAGGACAGGGCCCTCCCCACTGCAAACGTTCTGACTACAAGCTACGATTTCACGTGCATAGCTGACTCCACACTGGTAATAGATAATTTCAAACCAGACGTGGGAACCCATGTTGATTTAGCGAACATCGACATCGTAGTGGATGTAACAGACGACACCTATGGTATAAACACAGACCAGACGTTCTTTGTTATAAATGGTACAATAGTCAGCGGTACCCAGAATGTTCTAGCTAGCGGGGTACAACTAACGTACCACCCACCCAATGACTTTGCGTTCAATGAGCCTGTACGTGTTACAGTACATGGCACGAACAATAATACAGCAGCCCCCGTAGTTAAAGAGGCTTTTTATACTTTGTTTTACGGCTGTAGGGTTCTCTTGGTTAATCAAGAACCATACAGTTACGCGGACCGTGTAGATGTTTTTGTACGCGCCCGCAATAATGAGCAGTTACACAAAGACTTATCGACTGGTTATTTCTTTACTACTTACACTCAGCCTCAAGCTGATATCGGAGCCTCAATCGAGGCGATTAACCCTGAGTCGGACCTTCCAGCAACTCTTAATGCAATAGGACCGGAACATCGATATGGTGAAACAGTTACAGTAGAATTTAGCGTTGAGGACTTTGATGGAAGATTACTTGGACCGTATACTTATACTTACACAATTGAAAATAAATAACATGGAGGTACATCGTGGCTGCAATTAGTAGATGGGTTAGATACCCTATTGCCGGAACCACTGGTTACGCGGCAGTACAAAAGGGGTTCCGAGGATTACAGCGCGGAACCGCAAACACAAGCGACACATTCACAATACCTGGATCAGCAAACAATCAAATTAAAGTCGAGATTGATGCTTCCGGTAGCCCTTTCACACTAACACTTACCTCCGGGACAAACTTGGACCCGCGCTTCGTTGCGCGTGATATCCAACGTAAGCTCCAGGCAGCTGGCGCTGGCGTCAGTGACGGTTATGATTACTGTCAGGTTGAGTTTAGTAATTACAAGAGTGACAACGGCTACGGCCAGTTTGTTATTCGTTCTGGCTCAACTGGTGCTTCCAGTGAGGTTAATATCACCGACCCCGGTGGTGGTCAGGGCGCAAACGCCATCCTTGGTGTCAATACCAAGACAACAGAGAACGGCGCAGCTTACAAGCTGGGAACGACAGAAGCCCCCACAGGCGGGTCCTACACAGGCTCAGTCACAGTTTCTGGTTCATACCGTGGACTGTTTGATGACATGTACCAGTTGACCATTGGTCAGGACCAGTTCATTGGCACTCCTGTGTTGGGTGGTGGTAACACGTATGGCATCGCCAATGCCGGTGTCTGTACAGCTGGTGGTTTCTGGAATGACAACGCAACTGAGATTTACACTGTTACTATATCCACAACCAACGGCCAAACTGTTGGCGGCGGCACCGGTAACGTTCCCACGTTTACAGTAACCAGCAACGTAGATGCAGGTGAAGATGATGCCACTCCGATGGAAATTCTTTACTCTGGAGAGCCGTATTACATCGGAACCAAAGGGTTAACACTTAGTTGGACGGATGCTCCATTTGGTTCAGGAGACACGTTCGTAATCACATGTACCCCAGCTACTACTGTTGACGGTACCAACGCTACAGGCATTACAGGTGTTGCAGAGTACCAATACCGTTCTTTGTTAGGAGATGACTCTGTCACCTCGACAGTCACAAGTACCGGTGGTACGCCACTAGGTCGGAAGGGACTTAGCATAACGTTCACTAACAACGCTAGTGCACATGAACCCCGAGACGAATACAAGGTCCTGTGCAAGGGCCCTACACCAGAAGCTTATGGTATTTCGAATATGGTGTATGGTAATGTGACGGTAACCACAGAGAGTGCTATTAAGGCTCACCAGTTCGAGATTATGTCGGGCGCAGTGGATATGTCTTCAGTTAAATTCTCCCTACAGAATCATGGTACGTTCGCGCATCACGATGCTGGTGACAGTGATACCTGGTTCAGGTTCGGCACCGCAGGTTTTGGTAAGCCTGGAGACGGGGTATCAGCAAATAACGGACCAGAGTGGACTACCTCTGTGACAGCTGCAGACCTAGCTTCTGCTAAAACATCTGGCAATACTGGCGCTCCATTCCATCTAGACTCTGTGGTTCCAGACTTAGCAGTTGTCTCTTCGGCAGATAATGCTGAAGATGTTGGCAATCGTTCGATGGTTTCCGATATCATGTGGACGGGTATTAGATTAGGCGCCCAAGAGTCCGGTGCAAATAGCTCTATTAATTACCGTCTTTATTTCGATTTTGTGTAAGTCTTTGTAAAGTATAACAGTTCAAGTTACGGGGGTCAGGGAGATGTTTCCTGGCCCCCTAATTCGTTTGTAGGCTTTACAATTCAGTAATTTTATACTATAATTATAGAGGTTTAGTGTATTTTGGAGACGACTATGGATATTAACGACGACACATTGAGTATGCCGAAAGGCTGGGTAGTAAAGTATACAGATGGCAAGATTGTCACTGAGTACGACAGGAACGGCGTGCAAACTAATTGGCGCACAATACCAAAGGTTAATATACACTCTATATCCTTAAAATGGTTTACTAAGAACTGGACCATCACTGGCAAGGGTATATACCTTCAGAAAAAGAGGGCATGGGTAGCCGGTGTGCCTGGGGAAATAGAACCCACTATTCAGTACAGATATATTGGATACTGGGAGGGTAATAACAAGGTTTTTTATAGGGTCGACGAACTTACGGGTGCTATGAATATGGTGGTAGAGTCTATAGAGGATACTGGTGCACAATAGGTAATTAATGGCAGACGAATCAGATACCAGACCGGCCTCCGGACATCCTTGTATATACTGGACAGGAACTAATTGTGGCGCATCAGACATTTACGCCATTGAGGATATTTCTTGTTACAACGCAGGTAACTGCGATGGGTTTGGTACGTGCAGAGGTTGCTCTAAATACAATCAGGGCGGTCTTAAAATAGGTTCTTCTGACGGTGATGGTGGATACTCGCAAACACCTATGAACCTGCAGCTGTACAATATTAGAGCCCAGGTAAAGCCCTGCTGCTTTTGGGATGCAGACCCTGTGCAGCTAGTACAACTATCTGGACCATCACGCACCAAAAACACTGCATGCGAAATTTTGGAAATAGACGACCCTGATTCTGAGGACCCATTAAATCCAAGTAAAATAACAGTCCTTAGTGTGCTCTCAGGAGACACATCCCTATTTCCGTCCGCAGCTTCCCTTCTCGCAACTAAGGACGGCGCCCCCTCCTTCACAGTCAGTTACTCCGACAAAGAACTGACATATTTCAAAGATTACTCAGGTATTCCCGCTGGTGTCACCGACATTGAAAACTATAAGCTTTCCATGGTTACGCGTGAGACCACACCTCACTTTTTGTCTAAGACAGACACGGAGGAACCAGACCCTGAGTTTAATACAGAGAGAACCTCCTGTACACTCGACGCAGCAGCACCGTGGCAAGCAGCATTCACAGATGAGAACCCTTCAGCCTACGGATGTAACGGAGCTAAGTCGGAGTGTCCTTACTACAGTGGCCCAAAGTTCACTGAGCTTGTTGATTCCAAGATGGACACAGGGCACAGAATATCTGCGAAACAGGTTCTGGAGTTAAGATTCCACAGTAACGACTGGGCCAGCTTGGCAAACCCACGTGAACAATATGAGCTGGCTTTTACGAATCCAGATATTTGGGCCTGGGTATCAACATCTACTGAAAACACCATACCTGATGCGAATAGTGGGAAAGTAGTCGGCCACCTTCCTGGTTCGGGGAGGAAGGACGCTGACGGGAACCCCTTTGTCCAGAAAGTTTCTATTGAAGACCTCACGGCAGACACTCCGGTGTTCATTGTTGGTGCACCAGTACCGGTAACAACTGGAACAGCTGTTCAAGAGGGAGGAGTGCCATCCTTTCCAGACTTAGTCAGGGAACTAAAGGGCGCTGCCGCAGGCATGGAGATTCTTTGGCCTCGCAAAACGACCAGAGCAAAGCCGTACGTGAGGAAGACATTCTCTCCTGAAGAGATGAACATGTGGATATCTGTGCAGGCAAACTCCAGCCGAGATATTGTTGCGGTAAACCTAACAAAACACCCACAGGATGGTGACACAGATACCGAGTTTGTCTCAAAGATGAGACAACTCTATCCAGAGGACGTAGTGTTCCCCATTGAAAGTGGGCTACCAGCATTAACCTTCCCTGTCCCTTTGATTTTGGATGGAAACCGAGAGACTATCAATCACATTAGAATATTCCTGGAGACTGGATTAGACGTGGACGGCTCCATGTTAACAGCGGATGTTTTTGTGCGCCACGTATTTTATCACGCCGAAGTGGCACAGACAAGGTTTGAGGATAAGTACGGACACACAGCCATCGACCCGTGGATTAATCACTTCAATGAGATAGAGATTAAAGCTAAGTTCCTACATCTTACGAATAACACAAAAGTACACGATGTTCTCTGGAACACCTTCGCCACCAATGGTAAGATAACTCTATACGCCACAGAGGAAATAGCCGAAGCCTCCAGTGCTGGAGAAGAAGCCACGGTTACTTGGGAGCAGATAGGCTGTGGTGCTGTGGTAGTTACCTTTGAAGACCCTAAGGTAAATAGGGTGTACCCTTGGAGAGCCTGGGGTGATGCGGTGCGTGGAGAAAAACTCTATGTAAAAATAGACCGCAGCAACAACAATGACCTCGAACCTGGAGAGCCAACTGAAATAGAACTAGAACTATTGTTCGCTTCTTCTAAAGGGACTGCTATACCCGGAAATGTGGCTGTCTTTGGCTTACCGGCTGGAGAGAGGATAAGGACCCTTGACCACGATTCTGATGTTATTAACGTAAAGTATGCATACACAGAATACAAGGAAGGCCCAATAACCCAAAAAGACCAGGATGAACTATTACTTAAGTTCCCTTCCGACATCACTAAGGTCATAGAGAATAGTGTCTACGAGAATGAGTTTGATGATAACTCCATGACAGTCGGCGGTACTTTCCTAAAGGTAGGAGAGTGGTCCTCTCAGACAAGTGGGCCGGATGTTTTTATATATCGAAAGATATACTCCTGCGACCAGGTTATAGGTAATTGTTACACCGAGTCAGCGCTAGAAAATGAAGAACTAGCTCAGACAGTTTTCTTTGCTGGTGGTGTCGGGGAAGAAAATGTTAAAGGCCCGCGAGAACTTCAAAAAGTATGCCGCGACAAGTTCGAGGAGGAGTACACGGGTCTGTTTTTCGAGGACGGAGTAGAGGTTACTTTTGCAGAGGTAGTTAGGCGCTTGTCCCAAATTTATTTATTGGAAGGCAGCCAACATTACAACGTAATCTTCAGTGACGAAGATGGTCGTCCTATCGGTAGTAAAACAGTAGGATTTTTAACGCAATCAGCTGTTGTTCAAAACAGAGACGTGGAGATTAAATACTCGTGGGGTGCAGAGATGCGCCACTACCCGACTATACCGAGAATGCTTGTGCATGCCATTTTCCATGAACCAACGTTCTCTACACGCGACCGACTCATTAAAAAGATATATGAGTATGAGCCCTTCTGCGGTGACCACTCCGAGACCACCATTGGTAGGACAGGGTTCACAGCATTTGACCTGCAAATAGATGAGCAAGGTGCTTTGTGGTATCCTTACAAAAGTTGCCTCCTACCAAGATACCACGTAGGTGGAGACGAGTGGTTCGGACCTTACCACTACAAAGACACCATTGAGGGTTTCCTCGAAGGAAAACGCAGGAACTACTGGGAACGCATGCGCTGGTTCGATGAGTATACTCCCTCCACTTTAAATCTGTGGGGTCAGATTGGTTGCTTCTTTAGTGAGTATACGACTACAGCCAACGCACATGGTAACGTTGTATTTACAGGCTACACAAAGATTAGGTCAGACCACGCCTTTGGGCCTTACGCAACCGACAGGGAGTCCCTTCGTGTCAGTAGGCATTGGGAGAAGAGAAATCTTACCATCAATGAGGAAACTTTAAAACAGGAGGACGACGGGCTCACAGTCTCTATTTCCGATGAGTTTGCAGCTATCCTTTTTGATGAAGACGGGGACCTGATAGAGGGACAAGAAGTACAAACCCCAGTGTGGGTTCACATAAATGACGGGTTCTCTGTAGTGCGAGTCGCCTCGGAAAGAATAAACCACCCATTCTCTCGCTACTTACTTAGTGATGTTGGAAACTATTCTCATTCAGAATCTTTTCAGGAAGAAAGGTTGCCTCTGGATGAGGTCTTTGAGGATAGAGACTTCACCAGCGCATCACAACGCTCTGAGGACGGCTCGAAGGTGTATATACCCCAAGCTACGACAGCCAATACAGACACTGGTGAGCTTGAGGTTAGTGACGGTAGTGACCTTAGGTGGGTCTTCCTTAATGCTGACCAAACGTGGGCGTGGATGGCACAACCCCCAGCACCACTGCGTGCTCAGACCAAAGAGTCCGACGAAGGAAACCCAAATGCTAGCCCTACAGCACAGATAACAGGCCTAACTCTTAGTCCAGTGGGACCAACGTTCTTTAAGAAGAACAAACGCTCTGCGACCCATGCGGAAGAGAAGAAGCACATAATAAAGTACACTCCTCACGAGTTCGACGAGGACGGTAACATCGCCGCACCAGCGACACTGTCAATGGATGGTGGTCCTGAGTGGAACATAAGTCAAACTGACGGCAAGATATATGTACTCGCGGGGTCACCATATTTGGCTGAAGAGCACGAGGGTGAAGAGTACGAATTCGTACTGCACGGGCATAGCGTAGGGGGTGCGGGGTTGTTAGCTGACTCTAGAGGACTTCAATACTACGAGATTAGTGACACCAAGTACTCTACCTATGCAGGTGTTAACATCACCACGGTATACGACATAAATGAACTTCCGTATAAAACGGAAAACATCAGCCAAATATCAAGATTAAGTGATACCTTTGAGAGTTTAGAAGACTTTGTGACGGAGTACGGTACCGACGATTTAGAGCCACACACACTGTCGTTGGACTTCCTAGGGCATTACTACGTTGAAGAAGTAATCATCGATTGGAAATATGGAGGTGCGTTTGATGTACCCGTAGTTGAGATTACTGGTTCTGTTAAAGACGTAGGCATCGCTTCGGGACCAAGTGCTGTTACGACAGCGGAAGAGCTATCTTCTCCGACTACGTACATAGATGCAGGAGCAAATGGTGAGGGCAGTGAGAGACAAACGTTCATAATAAGACAGCGTTTGTTTAATCTTCATATAAACATGGGGGCCCGCAAAAAAGACCGTAAAGCCAGTATTGTTGGCATACAAGTGCGGATTAGAAATCCACGTGAAGTAGAAGAGTCTGTTTTTATCTACGAGCCTAGGGCACAGGTGAGTACAGCGAACGTAGGTACACATAAACCATCAGACTTAGAGTTTTATTTCCAAAGAGAGACACCGGACTTCGCGAAAAACTACGGCAACCACATGTTAGACAGTGTGCAGGATGATGGCACAACAGGACTAGTGCCCGAGGTCGAGATTAAATACACGGGGAGACAGATAAAAGATATCGTTCCTATGTTCAACTTTACAGGTTTCGCAGATTCTTTTTATCCCTATAAGAATATTGATCTTACAGAAATTCCTAATTACGTCGAAGAAACAAGTCCGGCTGGACAAACCCTGCGCTACATTGATGCTGCCGTTTCTACATCCAGCAAGGGTTGGACTATGAAGACATCCAGGCATTATGCTGACCCATCAGCTAGTGCTTTTTCTACAGACACAGGACCCGAGGGAACACCCAACGTAAACGAAGTGGCCGTCGATGTTTATGCGGCACCTAACGTGCTATCGGGCAACAAACCAAATGAAGAGTTGCAGGGCTTCTTGTATGACTCAGCAGGAGGGTTGTTGGGTGACCGTTACGCGCACTATGATAGTTTCTGGCACCCAGAGGAGAGGGAGTTCTTCCTAACAGCCGGGATAGACCTGACCCAGGCACAATGGAACTGGGAACTAGTGCTGAGTAGTACAGTGGCCAGTATAGAACGAGTTTACAGACATGAAAGCTATGGGTGTAACGTAGCTTCTACCAGCGAAGACTTGGACGGTAAGGTACATACCATAAGCAACTGGCACGCAAAGGGAGTCTTTCATTATCTATGTGACCCCCGATATAGTTGGGCGTGTTTAGCTGTGGTTATTAATAAATGCAACGAGGTTATGTTTGGCGACTACGGAAAGTCGGCGTATTTATCAAACAATATTGTAGACAGGTTCACCTACAAGTTCCAATTTCCACCTGGAGAGTCGCAGTTATACATAGATGCTGGTCTGTTTAACCAGAATGAAATCGGCGGATTCATTGGTGGAACAGGCGGTATATCTGCATCCCACGCTTCTGCACCTTTCCCAAACATGAGTCAGCTTCAGCAAAAATACCAATCAGAGTTATACATAACAGGAAAAAACAAGTACCAGTAATGTCTAGGTTTAACATACTCAGGAACGCAGATATTCGTAACTCCAGTAGTTGTCGTTTTGACACTAATGAGGGTTACTCTGTAGTATGGGATGAAGACAACAATTTTAAAGACTACGTAGAGTTTGATGAGATAACAACACGTCTAGTATCGGACCAGAGTTATTTCTTTGTGGCCACAAGCGGTACTTGTTACGTTAGCCCCTCAACGGACCAGCCAACATTTGATGCAGGCCCTTATGACACGATTAAAGTTAACTATCGTGTAGAGGTAGGTTTCAACCAGGTCGCACCTACAACAGGGAAGATACAGTTCCAAACTGTAGGGGACCCACTGTACGATGAAGAAAAGGTTGTAGAGTTTCCTATAAACCCAGATAACGCGTATAACGAGTACACTATTAATATGTCACAACACCAGTTGTGGACTGGGGATATTCTACGTCTACGCCTATATCCGTTCATAGATGGCGGCCCTGGGAACATAGTTCATTTACGCTCTATAGGTGTTTACTCTTCAAGTAAGTTCACTTGTGGTACTAAATTCAGCAATCCTCTGTGTAATAAGTTCAGCCAGTACTCACACCCCTGCCCGTGGACAGGCGCCGGTGGCTCTTGCGAATCGCAACTTATAAGCGATGGTTTATCTATAGTAGAGGGTGTGAACGACGAGATTATAGTTAACATAAATGATTATGGAGAACAAAGAGTTACTCTCCGCCCTGTCCGAAGTGCCCTACTCACAGACATTGCTCGCGACCTAGAAGATAAATTATCTAATATAGCTATTGGTGGTTATGCTGGTAGTAAGGTAGAGGTAGCATTAAACAAGATAAAGATTATTGCTGACGATACACGTGAGGACACTTCGTCTGTAGTAGTTAGTGACACCCCAGCGGCAAGGACCCTGGGATTCTTTGATGCTAACGGTAATAGTGTCAGTGACAACAATCTCGGAGAACAAGCAGCAGATAGATATGAGCCAGCAGGCACCGTACAGTTAAGTAAGAGTGAGATAGCTCACTTCTACGTGCCAGACCAGAATACAAATGAGTCTGCCATTATAATCGACCCGCGCAGCTATGCTGTCCAAGCTGGAAGACACAACTTCTCGTTAGTAACACAAGAACGCTACGTAGATTTCCCCGCTGCAACTGGTATAGACTTCAATAACCCAGTAACACAAACTGGGAACGTTTATTTTTTCGGGTTCTCCGGGAACGCTACCGTCAATACTGAGATATTATTCTTCAGGCCCAAGGCCAACGGCTCCCTGACGTTGATACACTCAATACCTTTGGGAGCTACAGGTGTTCTCACAAACAAGGTCTTCGATAAAGATATTGCTGTGAACGTACACAAAGGAGACTTTGTTGGTATATACGACGCCCGTATATACACGGGAGACGACGCTCAGCATCCAAACGTTTCTTACTTCCGCTACGAAGGTCTCCTTTCAGTGGGAGACGTCATAGATGTTCCTGCGATATATGGCAAAGGCGATGAGGGTTTGCAACTCTATGTTAGGGGTAAGAGTAAGCAAACAAAAGTAGTCTTAGACATAGACTTCTATCAACCGGAATTAATCGAGGAGATAGAGGTAATCGCCCAGGAAGAGGCTAGGGTCGAGATTATCAACCTGTCCCAGGCCCTATCAGGTGGCGTTAACGGTGGTCCACATATATCAACGGAAACCGGGCTTGACAAGTATGGCGCCCAGGCACCGGGCCTAACTGATTTGGGCGCAGCCACAGACGGTATTAAAGTCAGGGCTCCTAATGCTCTTTCCTTGCACCCTGTTTGGTTGGACTCCGGTTTTTCTCCAGCGGATAAATATGACCAGACAGAGTTTTCGATAACACTGGATTTCGCTAAGGCTGTACCTGTGTTCTTTAATATATACAGGTTAGCTATGTATTTTAGAGACCCTGATAACATCAAGTTCTTCAGGATAGATTATCCTCTGACTACAGACGAGGAAGACCTAAATCGTTACTGGGGTTCAGTGACCAACGAGTTCAATAACGTAAGGTTGGATGATGTCCTCCTAAAGCCAAAAACACATCCATTGTATTCTCACCCAGTACAGGTGAACATACTAAACCACACACACAGCTACAAGTTCCTAGAGTACAGCAAGATAGATTTAGAGTTCAACCCTGTTCGCGCCCGCTCCCTAAAATATGAGGTTAAGAACTACTTCTTTAATGATGACGTCACAAGTGACGATAAGTCAGACTTTGTGCTGGCTAATAGTCCACACATCTTAGAGATGGAAGTGTTCGCCAAGTCTGTACCAAAAGCAAGCATCGCGGATAATTTCTTTTTCGAGTCTGCAAACGAAAGCGACACTTTTGTTCCACACACTGTGACTAGGGACGTAGGAACTACCAGTGCTAAGTACCTTGTCGGCTATCCTGTAAGAAAATTAAGGGCCACCATAACACCGCAGGGTAGGTTAGAGGTAAGTAGTTTCGCGGTAACACTAAGTCAATCTTCCGTAGATATTGACACCAACGCCGGTGAGCAAACAGTATCTCTGCAAATATCTAAAGAGGATTTCACTAGTGCAGAAGTAGCCACTGTTACTAACTATGGTGATGGCACGTTTAATTACTATATAGATATAGCACCCCAAAGGAATTCTATCGAGAGGTGTCTTCTCTGGAATAAGATGGGCACAGAGGACGAGCTTACCAAATCACAAATAGGACCCTCACCGGCGCTAGTAAAACGAGACTCATTTCTACCTCGCGAAATGAACTTCGCACTCAGTGTTCCTGCGTACGTATTAGACCCTTTCTGGATGCAGAACAGAAATGTAAAAACGTACATAAGCTACGATGAGGGTATAACTTGGGAGTACCGTGGTAACATCCTGGGCGACTACGCCTATGAAACAACATTAGATTCTAAGACACCACTCTATGATTCAGGGTTACAGCGAGTCTACATCCTAATAGATTTAGGAAAAACATACAGGCCTGTAACCGTGGAGATGTTGCGTCCAAGCGGAGGTGCTTATAGTGCCTTCTCCACGACAATTCAATACTCCAATAAGGACACCGGCAACCCAGAAGAGATGGATGTCAATGGGGACTTCTCAGTTATTGTTGGTGATTGTCGGTGGTTGCGCTTGTCGGCCGCTCCCCATAACCCAGCTTCTTTTTCTTCAGTACCAACCATATCTTTTGTCCGCCTTACAATGGACCCCACAGCACCGCACGCCATCGGCGATGCCCCTTGGATAGCAGAACCTAGGTTAACAAATTACATCTTTGGAAGCAATAATGGCGGTACTGGTACCTGTGGAGAAGGGTGGCATTGCGCTCAGGAGACTGCTGTTCCAGACCCACCGCACTTCTACGCCATAGACTTAGAAGAACATTACGACCCTTACAACATAATACTAGGTCCAAATACTTCTGATGCACTGTCCCTGACTGAAGATATAGACACGCTGTTACCAGGCGGGGCCGGCTCTGCGTACCCTTCTACAACATCAAGAGTGAATAGCAACATAGCTTATGGCCACACAAAAACATCAGACCCTAGTAAGGTTATCTGGGGTGATTGGGGAGAAGAGCCACCGCCCTACACACGTTGGATACTGTTGCGAAGATTCGGTTGGATATGGGATGAGGTTGCTGTCTTTGTAAACGGTAACGACCCCACAAAAAAACCGCTGTTCGCGTCAACACGTTGGTGGACGTCCAAGCTGGGTACTGTTGTGAAGGACTATTCAAATACAGTCGATGGTACCCACTCCATCAGTATTGACTACGCAGCAGGACAAGGGCCGGAGGTAGAAGAGATAGAAGTTCAACAATCTTTTGGTATTGATGAAAACCTTGCTAAAAAAGACCAATTGAAGGTTATGTTTTATGTGTCTGATGTTAGTCAGTTTGACTTAACACAGGGACACATAGCCCTTGGCCGCAACACCACTGAAGATAATGATGGCTCCACACCATTAGTTGGTACAGAACCAGACCGTATTAGTTACTACCAATGGAACCTGGCGGATATGCCTGGGTTAATAGGCACGGGTTGGAACGAGATATACTTACCCTTTACAGATAACTTCAGAGTTGGGGAGCCGTACTTTACAAAGGACGATGAGCTTTCTCTTGGTCCCAACCAAACACACGCGAGAAGCAGGATTAGGTGGTTCAGGGTAAATTTCGCGGGTAGAACTAATAACGTTAAGTTCTCTGTAAAGGTAGCGGGGTTAGAAATAGTTAGAGGTGATTTCATTCCTGCTAAGTTCGGTAACGGGTACTACCTGGCCAACACTGATTACGCCAAGTTCCCTATCAATAACTTCAATACTCTCCAGGGAACTGTTGAATTTTACCTACGCCCAGATTGGACCAAAACTCCGGACTGCAACTCTTGCGATGATGCTAGGGACCATACAATATTCAGACTCTTTAATTCAGATGATTTCATGGTGGCCCTCTTTATGACTGGCAAGGGCATGCTCCCTTATGCCACTAACGGGTCCGATAAATACATACTGACAGACAATAATAGCCCACAACGCATCTTGAATGATGTCAATACTCACATTGCGGTTACTTGGGACTTTCTCGGAGAACGCTCAGATAAAGGTCTTGCTTTTTATGTGAATGGTGTGTTGTCTTCCGCAATAGCTGCAGTAAACATGAAGGACTCTGTTTGGTCCCCAAACCCTAACGTCGTTTTTATGTTGGGCGGAGAAGGTTGGGACGGACTTATATCAGCTTCAACAGGCTCTGTGGATGGCGTCGTAGACAACTTACGTGTATACAACTACGCCAAGAGTGATTTTTCTCACAGTTTGCAGAATGAAAGCTTGGCGCATACTCGCCCATCGGACGAGTTGATAGAAATATCCACGGACGGTGTTAACTTTTATGGAAGCGATACTAGGGGTTTTAGTTTACCTCTTCTTGTCAGGAACGTAGCGCCGGGGGAAGGCTTTAAGGTCTACATACGTAATAAAGAACAAGATGGTGTTATAGCGTTAGAGGGTCAGGAACGGACAAGTTTCTTGCAGATAATTAAGTCGAGGTCAGGATGAGTTGTGAAGTTTATAACATAATTAAGGAAGGTCATCTGACCAACCTAACGACGGCTCCTGTCGACAAACTGACGTACGCCCAGATACTTGCGCTCTATGACGGAGATGCGACTACCCCAGCAGTTACTATTTCTGGCGCTGCTTCGGTAGGGTTATTGGCTGAGTATGGCGAAGCCTACGATGTTTGTTACGTAGACTACCACACAAATGAAGCTGTAGCTTCTAACATCAGTATAAAGTATGGTACTACAAGTGGGACAGAAAATGTAGCGAACATCTCCTTACACACAGCCGGTGTGTACAGAGCAACCGTAAGTGGTATCGCTAGTTTTGTGGAGTTGAGACATGAACTCACTGCCACAAGTACTGACATCAACCAACTAAACATCGTCGCTGTGAGGCTTGAGACCCTAGGATTCGGGGACAATATCTCAGAGCCAGACGAACAGTTGATGCTGGAACATGCTACGATTGGCTCTCCATCTGCTAGCGTAAATGTTATTCCTCTGTTCAATAACAACGCAACAGACGAGGTAGTAAAGATTGCTATCACACCAACACTCACTAGAGAAGACCAGTACCTATATCTGGCTACAGATATAGATGGTCCTTACTACGGGATAGACGAGCACGGATACCAACAACCCGGACCTGACCCCATACCTCTGGTGGACGACTCAATGCTTTCTGCTGATTCGATACATCCACAGTGGGTACGTCGTATGGGGTATAACAAGAACACCATATATCCAACCGCAGAAGGAATCATGATAGAGGCAGGTGAGTACAACCACGCTGGTATTGCGAATTACACCGCTAGGGGCCTGCTCACCAAAGAATACTTCACAGCCCACTCGTTTACAGCAGAGATACAAGTTAGATTTGTAGGGTTTACGGGAGGCTACTTTGCAGGCAGGACAGACTCGTTTTGCTTCGCACTCACCAATGGCGCCCTAATAGGGGATATCTTATTCTACCAGGGGTACACGACAGAGGGACGTGTGGGTATGTCTACTGCAGGGGTTGGTGTTACTAAGGGTAGTTACGATGGGGACAGTAACACCTTCACTACAGATAGTATGGTTAACACCTTCGCATTTGTTGATGGGACTCTAACTAACAACCTTCGTTACACCCCAGCAGACATCTCCTGGTCTAACAAATTTATTGGTGGTGGTCTTGGTGGCTTCCACAATGCGTATGAAGGTCGTACCGATGCCTGGAATGCTTCTGGTTTTGAGAAAATTGCCAATGTTGGTAAAAGTATGTATGACTTCACACCCAGTAGTGAGTGGCATACCTGGAGACTTTCCTATGACCACCAAAAGCAAGAGTTATCGGGATTCATTGATAAGTTTTACATGGGTAAGTGCGTCATTAAGGCCGACAAGTTCCACAGCGGCTGCAAGTTTTTTATTGGAAGCTTAGGTATCGGTGGTTTAAATACGCAGATAAGAAATTTTAAACTGTATCCAAACAAGGTTTACCAAATTAAAAATGTTGCCCTACCCTCCAACGGTGGTGTGTTCAGTGCTACCGTGAGTGGAGAAGCAGCCAACGTTAACAAACTAAATGATTCTAACTCCAGCACCTATTACGTCGCTCCATTTCCCGATGGGGATACTCGCGTCAGGGTAGATTTTGATAAAGAATATGATATTGTCAACTACGACATATTTCAGAGGAAACAAGGCGAGAATGGTAGTGCCATTCCAACTTACAACGGTATAAAATATTACGTAGAAACAGCAACGTCTGCTATCGTGGACTACGGCGGCAAAGCTCTATATGGTAACATCTATAGAGGAGCGTCAGACGATTACTTTGAAACTCGTTATACCGAAAAACGCTCACCTACCTGGAGCGGTGGTGCAGTCACTATCTCCGGCATTAATTATGTCGAGTGGAACTTTACAGAGTACGAGACAGGTTGGCCAGGCCCACAAACAAACGTTGCTCTTACTATTGGAAAGATAGACGTATGGGCAGAGTACTGGTACGATGTTCTAGACGTGCCAGGGGAACCAGACCCAGAAAAAATACCTTGGTTCAAAGGTCGTTGGTACAATATCCGCCAAGCTGGCGCCGATGGCGCATTACACATCAGGGACCCATCGCTTTTAAATGTTTCCTGGTACCCAGGACCGCAATACCTGCTACCGGACGTGGACTTTGGCTTCAGCTCTGCTGCCTACAATGCCGGAAGTGCTCGCAACCATGACTACACTGAGCTTTTATTTTCCTCTACTGGTAATGCTCATAGTGGTGGCTACACTGAGTGGTACTCAGAAAACCAACAAAATGAAGAGCCTTTTTACCTTTGGCGCTACTTTCCGGTAGAGACAGACGTTACTCTCATTTATATTGCATGCGGCAATCACCCGTCCTATCATGGCCCAAAGGACTTTAAACTTCAATATCTCAATGAGGGTGGCAATCCTAATGTGGATGCTGATTGGAAAGATATCCCTCCGATAACAAGGCAGCACCACAAAACAACAAGGACCGTTGATTTGCGGTATGGGGGCTACAAGCAGTATAAGATAGACAACAATGACGGTGAGTGGTATACCGACGCCCATCTACAGTTTACATCTGCTGGGCAACCAGGAGGCTACGGTCAAATTCAATTTGGAGTGTTCACTAACGATGTTAATTATAACTGTCTTGAGGATTTAGTTTCTCTGCGTCACCGACGTAACGATGGTGTGCGGATGGAATCCAGCAACCAAACGAGCCCCCTCAACCTCGGCAACCACATTTTAGTAGAACCAGACGTACCTATCAGGACTAGAGGTATACGCTTCGTTGCCAAAAATCCCGCGTGGAGCTACAGCCACGGCGGCGACAGGGACGACATTAGCGTATACGAGTTTCAAGTATTCGGGAAAGAAGGTGCAGGTGCATACACCTCCCCGGTATTCGATACAGGCACACCACAAAATACCGAGAGGCTCTCCGCAGACCTACACACACCCGCAGGAACACGTGCGGCTGTCTACGTGCGCTCCGCACCTGTTCCACCCGAAATTGCATACAATATAAATTTCGAGGTGTGGGAGCCACTGGGTGCTTTGGGGGAGAAAGATGGTCTTACTCCCTCAACACCTACCAACTACCACCGTTGTATTTCTGTTGGGGATGAGACGCACTTCTTATTAGGCTCTCCCTACACGTACAACCACGTGACTGACAGGTGGTCGCAGAAATACGGAGGCTATCCAGCCCAAGCACCGGGGGACCCAGTTGCTAGCGATACATTTGACAGTGCAGACCTGGGCTCCGGTCTCAAAGCTGCTATCAAACCTGACGACCGAGTTGACGATTGCGCTGCCTTGGTAGGAAACGTAATTTATATGGCCGCTAAAGAGACAGCCAACACAGGCTCTCTCCGCATCATGTTCTTAGACCTGGATGAACCAGAACCATTCTGGGACACACTGAGAACTCAGCGCCCCATCGAAACAACCGAAGCATGCATGGTTGCCTATGACAGAAAGCTGTACTTCTTTAACGAAGATGGTACTATATTTTACTGGGATATAGATGCATACAAATGGGTACTTCTCTCCGTAACCGTTCCTGTCAACGGGTCGGACAGAGACCGGGCCGCCTCTGCTGAGTACAATGGTAAAATATATATATTCGGTGTAAATGAAGACTCTACTAGAGCACATCGCGTAGACATATTCGACCCAGTTAGGGAAGAGTTTACACCTGGAGCGGACGCTCCTAGGGGTATGCTTATCTCTGAAGCCATAGTAGTGGGTAATATCATATATCTACTACCTAAGAGCACTGGTGCATTCATGAGATACTATCCGGATGAAGACAGGTGGGAGGTTGTAGTCTCACTACACCACTCTAGTGAGTATGGTGGAGGAACTGTTTACACCTTCTTTGTACACGATGACTATTTATATAGAGTTGGGACTGGGTATACGGGACTAGCCAGAGCTTTAATAAAAAAACCTGTTTGGGAGCACGGAGAGGTTCCGAGCCCAATAGACCCTGTGTGGGGCGGAAAGTCTGCGTTTACAAACTTACCCTGGCAGAGAATTGGCGGCCTCGGCGAACTAATGCCACAAAACAGATACTTTCAATACAAAGTAGAGCTGTACTGTGATAGTTGGGTGAACCCCGGAAATGGTGTGTACCCCGACCTTTCGCAACCAGCCGTCGAGAACAGCCCTTCCCTAAAAAGCGTCAAAATTGTAACTCCACAGGAGATGACGATTCCAGCTTCCGGAACTGCCAATGCTTATTTAAAGATACAAGCTTCGGAGGAGGGAGACTTCAGAGTATGGTACACAGCGGAAGGACGTCTAATTTATGGCACTAATGGTGGTCACAACTATGAGACCAGTTGGCCAGAGGACTTGGTTACGATGTACACAAGTTCTACTACTCCGTATTCTTGGCCTGTAGCTACAACTGCCAGTGGTTTTAATGGTCAATCACTTTTCCTCAACGTCTCCGACCGTAATGGCAAGGGAACGAAATCACCTTGGGTTCTACCAGACGGCGCGGGCGGGTATGATATGTGGTATTGTGGGACTCTGCCGACTGGTAATAGGGGTCAGTACCGCTATAAACCCCCCTCCATCTACTACATCAATACTAAAGACCCTTCTGAGATGTCTGCCAATAACGCAGTAGAGTTAGAGGTAGTTCCCGCAGGAACCCTGGCAGCGACAGCAGGCGCCATTTGGCACCCTACAGTCGTTCTCACCAGTGGAACTAACTACAAGATGTGGTTCACAGCCGTTGATTTAGAAACATACTCCGCCTCCGGCCCTACCTATACTACAGGCGATGAGAGGGCGATTGGTTTTTGTGAATCCACAGATAAGGTAAACTGGACTCCCCCACAGATTGTAATAAGTAAGGGTGAAGATACAATCAACCTGTACGACGCTGATAGGGCGTATCGTCCTTGTGTTTTGTACGACGCTGGTGTGTATCGTATGTGGTATACAGGTGTCGGCGCTGATGGTGTCCATCGTGTGTTGTACAGAGAGTCTGACGATGGTATATCGTGGGGCCCAATACACCTCCATGTGGACAAAAACACACACGGTACAGCCGACACTAACCATGCTCATAAACCCCACGTCATAAAAGATGTTGATTCTTATTACTTATTTTACTTTGGGAGTGATGGGGTATCTAACAACGTTATTAGGGTACAATCACCGGATGGGTTAGACTGGACTAACCCCGTTATAGTTATGAACGCTTCCGGACTCCAGGGTGTGCAAGACAGCGAGGGTGTCATCGACTTCTTCGCTTTAGTTGAGCGTCCACCAGTTGTCCCAGGCACGGTGTCTGTCACCGCTGGCTTAAAAATATACAATGAAGGTACTGCGACGTAATGCCTGGTAATTTATATAGCTCTACAGAGTTGGATTCTGATGGCAGACAGTTTGTTTTGTCTGATAACATACTACATGTACGTTATTACGACAATTCCCTGGAGGTGTGGGATAAAAACGGAGCCGGGAACCAATCTTGGTACAATGAGATTTTCTCACCCAACGATACCTTTGGTGCTGTGAATATCAACACAGACCGGTGGAACCTCATAGGACCCACCAGGAGGACACTGGAGCAGGCTGACGGGGACTTGTTGTTAGGTCTAGAGAGAGCAGAGGGTAAGGTCTCTCTGTCTTCTGAGGGCAAATGGAGGCTCTCAGGGGACATAGACATACGCCTTTACATTGACTGGGACTCATATTATAATGAATACAGAAGTATAACGCACACCTTTCTAAAAGTAGGGTATGATAACAGCAACGCAGTTAGGACTTCCTTCGTTTTTGATGGGGTGTCTGGGTTTAAATTCAGCTCAGAAATAACTGACGGACGTGATATAAGGTACTTAGACTGGAGAGACAACGGCTCTCCTGAGATACTAGACCTCTTCACCGATGCCTCCCAGTGGACTTACTTCAGAATCACACGAGAAGGCAGCACCGTCAAGACATTTATATCCAACGGTGTTACCGAATTACAAATAGGTGCGGACGTCACAGAGGCAGCATTTACTAATGACTTGTACGTGGAATTCGGATTAGAATCCAAAGAATACAATACCTACAGACAGAACTTCACTAAGTTTTTCGTAGCAAAAGGCACCGTATCTCCGACCACCAAGTTCTTCTCACCTGACAGAGGAACAGGTAAGGGTTTTCCACCACACCTAATCGCGGTGGTGGACAGTGGCTCGGTGTCACTTATAGACGAAGATGCAGCCAAGATGTGGCTTCGCATTCTCATAGGCCCAAATGAGTTAATACCAGATAGTAGCGTGAGGATAGCGGCCAGCAATGGTACTGTATATCTCACCACTCCTGATGGCTTGGTAGCGTTAGATTTCGTTCAAGATAAAATATTCAAATACAGGGGCAGTGAGATACAGGTAGCTGACGAGCCAATAGCGCTTAGAAATGCTGGTGTTACATTTAGAACATTCGCCGCCAACGCTGGCACCATGCCCGACAATAACATACACGGTGTGGATTGTCGCAAGATAGGTTCAGAGTATTACATAGCTCTAACACACGATGCGGGAATCACAGTCAGGCGTGCCTTAGCTAGTGGTGTCTCCAACTGTTCTGACGGACCAGTACCCGGACAACTGACGACTATTTCAGATAGGGGTGCCCTCTACTGGACTGGGAACGATGTCACCACTGATGTTGGGCAACTATCTTACTACTCTAACGTAGCAGCGCTTGCAATCGCAGGCACGAATACCTTCAGTAGGGCCGGCTACTACGGAACCGATTCAACTCTTCCGATAATGGGAGAGAACATAACTTGCTTTGGTGTGCGTACGGTCACTGACACTGACTTTCTAGCGGTGGGAACTACAGAAGGGCTGACGTTCATCAGCCTCATTCCAGCAGTACCGACTTCTAAATCAGAGACATACGGTGTGGATACAAACACTGTTAATCCATTCTCTGACCCAACGTTTACACACGATGTTGGGGTAGATTGGATTCCCTTTCATAACGGCTACATCAGAAATAATAATATCTACAATACCCAAGACTGGGTAACATCCAGTTCTTGGAGTCTGTTGTTGAGAGCAAACGACTTACAAACCGGCGCCAATATCATAGTCGGAACAAAGTTCGGTGTTTACCAAGATGTAGACCTGACAGGTGTCGAGAGAATTTATTTTGATTTAAATTTTTGTCCCGAGGGAACAGGCACTAATGTCTGGGAGTTCCAGATAGTTGTTGGAGACACTGTTGTTAAAAGCTACAACTCCGCAGAAGGGCCGTTCATCAAGTTCACAGATAGTGCAGACGTACTATCTTTTTTTGGTATTCAACGTGTCCAATTACGCATATACTATCCAGTAGAAACACCAGGAGACAGGTTCCCAGTGGGACTTACAACGTTAGGTGACCATTACGTGTATATTACTAACTTTAGGTCAGCAGTTGGAAATCCAGCTTACAGAGTTTTACCAGCGGGCAACTCCTCTATCAAGGAGGTGCTGCTGCAGTACGATGACGAGGGGCACAAACTTTACTTTGCTACAGCAGAAGGATTCGGCGCAATAGACCTGAACCACCACAGCCTGGATTATTTTACACCACTAGCAGAACTGGTTGTGGACCCTACGACAGAGAACCTCTCTGCCGACTTCGCACGGATAGAAGATGAGACTTAATTTAGCAGAACATAGACGTATCTATGAAGATACTGGTCCGTATAAAAACCTCGACGCTGGTCACTTGGACTTACTGCGCGACGGGGACACTACTGTTTCTAGTATCTCTGTCACCGCAGAGACTATGGCTATTATATGTGAGTTAGGTTCACGCTACCGGTTAGAGGAGTTGATTTACTACAGGGACGCTGCCACAACAGAGAACATAACTATCTTCGGAAAGCAGGGGCCTGGGAATGATTTTGTTTGGGAGGAAATAGCCGGTACCAACACATCCGACAGGGTCACCGTTGACTTCACAACAATACTAGGTCAATTTAAAGAACTAAAAATCCTACACACAGTTACGGATGGTACAGCTTCTGTTTATGAACTTGAACTTTGGACAGACGACAACCACGTCCAGTTTGGAATTCTCGGACAGACACCAGTTTTCTCTGTTGACACAGGAACCAACACGCTGTACCCGGAACCGATACAAATTTACAACGCGGAAACAGACGCTGCAGATGCTTATTGTGTGATTGATTCTGAGACCCCAGATGCGTACGGTCTCTCATTGGGACTATCAGACGCTGGTCCCTTCTATGGTATATATGATTCAGGAATTTCATTACCCACCGATATACCTTGGGCAAATGGATATTTTAACAACACCATAGAGTCGGGCGGGAGTGTAGTATTGGTCTCGGGTATTATTGGGAGCTACTTCACACCAGTGATAGACATAGACACTGTTGCGGGACGGAGATTGTTTTGGGCTGCCACATTGTCTGGTGTCAATATGATAGACGACCCGACGAGGGAAGATAGCGTTCCCACTATTGGTGTTAGGTACTCGAATACGATGCCTACTGACGGTGGTTGGGTTTCTGGTCAACTGTCGGTAGACGGGTTGTGGTCTGTCTCCAGTGGGACGTTACCATTTGAGTCATATGACAATAATCATATAATGAATCCAAGATACAAACGCTACATACAAGCAGAAATAGGGTTTGTTTCCCCATTAAGTGGCGAGACTCCAGTTTTAGAAAAATTTGGCGTAGAGCAGGGACTGCAGGTAGTCGTGCCTCCCGGAGAGTTTACAAGTGTATACGCTAAGTCACAGTATAATGACCATGAGTCTGGTCGGACCGCAAGTATTATCGTTTGGTCACCTGAACGAAGAAACATAGGGCAATAGGACAATAAAATGACAATCGGTCAATATACTACAGCATCTGGGATAGCAGGACCCACACCCATCGACACACTAAACCAACTGGACTCTTTTGTAACTGGCGCCTTGGGCTGGACAAAAATAGATGAGTACACGGTCAGCGCCACAGATGAGAGAAGAATATGGTACAGTGAGGGAGAGGTACCAGGTAAGTACGCACCTATGTACTTGTTGGTTTTCACAGGGACTACGTGGATAACGTTCGCTGCCTATACATCTTGGGACCCAGTCACCCACACCGGTAATGACCTTTGTTATGATAGCACTGAGACAAGAATACACAACCAGACAGCAGCGGATGATTATGTTTTTTGTGGGAATAAAGACTTCATCTTCGCGTCCGTTAGATTAGACTCCAATGGGTCAAGCTACTTAGGCGGCGGGGGATACTGGGATACTTTTTATACACCCGAACAGGACCCATACCCAATGTTGGTATTTGGTCAGAATGGGAACACGGACACCTTCGCAACCACCGCTAGAGTGCGTTCCTACGCCTACGACCCGGAAGGGTTTTTAGAACCAGTATCTACACACAGTGGTGCAAATGCTGTGTATGTAGCAGAAGATAGGAATTACCTAACAAGCATTGCAGCACCCAACGTAAGAGATAACCGACACCTCATGCTGAAGCAGGACTTCTATACGCAGAGGTCTCGTACGGACGGAGGTATACCCGGAATGCTAACGCATGAGCAAAGAGGCGAGATACCGGGTCTATATCAGTTCCACGGCTCATACTTCATAGCCCACGAACGTGTGGTTGCATCTGGGATATCTATTGGGGATGGTATCGCAGGTAATGAGGTGGGCCAGGGAGACTGGATTGTTTTTAAGGGTACAGCTGCAAATACGTATGCTATCGGGCCTGTTGTAGATTGGGAGCAACACCCAAATACGATTCCAAATATAGAGCTGTGGTTGAAGGCAGGTGCTTACCACCTAGATGGGGGCTCCGTACGAGGACTTGTAGACCTTAGTGTTAACACCAACCATGCAACACAAACCGCAGTCGCACAACAACCGCTTCCTATTAGTTCTGAAGCCATTTTTAATGGCGAACCTGTGGCCAGATTTGACGGGGACGATTATCTGACAGGAACTTTGTCCGTTGTAACTGATTACACACTATTCGTTGTAGCGGATTATGTCGCAGGACCATCCCGACGCCCGTTGCTGCACATAAGGGGAGACGTTTCCGGGGATGACACAATATTCGCACTAGACTTCAATACCACGGTCAGCGGCTCAGCTCAAGTCACTGCTCAATCTGATGGCTCACCACTATTGATAGACACCGAGCGTTATTCTGGTTTGGCGTCAAACACACCCTATATTGTTAGCGCTGTGGTTTCTGGAACAACCACTACTCTATATGTAAACGGGGACCCCACTGCTTCATCAACGATTGCGGACACCAGAATCTCAGTAGCGGGGAATACAGAACTAAACTACGCCATTGGTGCTACGCTAAACTCCGCAGGAAGTGTAGATGGGGTTGCAAGGCACGAAGGTAACATTGCTGAGGTGATAGTATACGCTAGAGATTTAACTGACGAGGAGCACCAATCAGTAGTTTGTTACCTCGGTGATAAGTACGGCGTGACTGTGTCCGGAACCTGCATGTAACTATGATAGATACTGAATTCACATTGGTGTCCGGAACATACACCACCGAGCAAGACCTCTTGAGTCAGCTCGATTTCTTTATGGTTAACACCGTAGGGGGATGGACCCGTGTGAAGACAGTTGCGGATACAGCCACCGATAAAAATATAGCATACTACACAGATGGTACTACATCTGGCACAGTGTATGACCGCTTTTGGATACGTATCCGAGCCACCGGAGATGAGCTGCGTTTCAACGGCATGTCATACTTTGATTCCACCACGGACACAGACTTCGACCAGTTCGGCGGGAATGAAGACGCCCACCTACTACCACTTACAGCAGTAAGCGGTACCTACTGGTTTGCGGCGAACAAAGACGCTGTTCACGTACTTGTGGAGAGGTCGTCCGACTTATTACCACTCCATGGGGGGTTCGGGCACTTTATAACGTACTATGACGCTGCCGACGACCCTAAACCTTTTTATGTCTTCGGACAGACAGCAATAAACCAAACGTTCACAGACGCCACGTACAGGTTGGAGGGTTTCGGACCACATAGTTGGGGTTCCTTTTATGACGCAACTTACAGCGGTACAGAACGTAAGTACCAAGCAGCACATCCTACAAATATACAATACGGCACACCGAATCCTCGAAGCGGGTACCCGAAACTAATAGAGCCCGTTTTCTATACCGAACAAACATTCGGTGCACATGAGGCTAGGGGAGAGGTGCCGGGTTTGTATATGTGTGGCGGCCTTGGGTTGACTCCTGGTGGGGTCATTGAGGTTAAAAACATGCCCCCTACAGTGTCTGGTAGTTACCTCATACACAAACACTCGGACTCCTATACGTGGGCGATAGGTCCAGTCACAGTTTCTGGAGAAGGATAATGGCTAGTCATTATTTACAGCTAAATGTTGCTGATGTTTATGCGGCAGTCAACAAACTGTCTATCTTTCTAACTGACGTTGTTGGTTGGGAGATAGCAGAGGATGTTTCCGACACCGGAGATGTTCGCGATGTAGTTCTTAGGTCTGTTGGCGAACCAGAAGTTCCCAATGGGTTTCCTAGGTATATACGTATCAGGAACAACGAGGCCAACACCGCCGTGTATTTACATACGTATGAAACATTTACTAACATTAACACCAACACGGGCGAGGTAAATGACAGCTCCAGCTACGTGTGGGGAACGAATGACGCACAAGGGATTGAACTGGTCGCAGTCGCTGACTTAGAGCGCGTAATTATAGTCCACTACCCATACACGGGAACAAATGCTTATGTTGGTTACGTTGGTAGGCTAACACCGTACCACCGTGCAAATGAGCACAACTACCCAAACTTAGTAAAGGGTGGTTCTGCCGCAGCTATAACTTGGTACTACTCCGCCGCCGAGACTAACTGTTTTATGATTGGTCCCCACGGCACGGCACAACATTACTACGCTGTAGAACCACTGAACAGCACCGGTCTAGACGCTGGAACGGCATCAGACAGGAATAACACTACTATCCTAGCAGCCCCAGTGTTGATTAACACTAACGCTAGCCCCCAGCGAAGTGAATTGGTAGGAGAGCCTAGGGGTGTGTACAGGCTTTCTTCTGAAGTATCACAGGTAGGCACCTTCATAGAGATAGATGGAGACACGTATGTTGTTTCTGTACAAAGCGGTGTACATATGGCTCTGGGGCCAATAGGTACGGAGCCAGTATATTCAATCACAGACCCTGTGCCGCGAGTGGCTAAGAGAGCAGTAAGTATGCTTGCTCATTGGGACGAGACAACAATTCAATCTGTTTCAGGCACAGTAACCGCATGGAATGATAAGACAGGGAATGGTTGGGATTTGATTCCCGGCTCAACAGCACCCCTCCACCTGACTGCAAACCAGAATGGGTTAGACACTATTGACTGTGTAACTGGTGACGGTTTTATGGAATTAGATGTAAGCGCCGGCGCTCCTATATCTAGCACTAACCCAGGAACTTTTTACATGGTTCTGATTACAGACTCCGCACCTGGAGAAAACGGTAGGTCTCCCTTGGATGTCACAGACGGTTCATTTGGACCACACCACCCCTGGACAACTAATGACGTTTATACTGACTTCGGTACGACATCGCGCAAGAACTTTGCACAAAACCCCTCTGGTGTGGTACATAGTTGGCATGTATTTTCTGGGGTTGCCGCGACAAATAATAATGCATTCTATATTAACGACATATGGCAGTACTCGACAACGAGTAATACTGTTTCTTGGCGGCCATCCGGAGCCTCTCCTTGGGTTATAGGCGGTGGTCAGACGGGCGCATACGAGGGAAGAATCGGAGAGTTGCGTCTATACGACAAGGAACATGACCGCGCTACAATAACTTACATCAATCAGATATTAAAAGATAAATGGGGCATAGCATAATCATGGTGTCCGTAGATAGGACACTTTAGGAGACGACATGGCTGATGAATATAGAACATGGTACGCAAGCACCGAACAAGAGTGGGTCTACCAGTGTGCTGAGTTTATGGAGCATGTTGTAGGTTGGTACCGTGCGTATACACACTCAGATACTGGTTCTAATAGACAGTACACTTGGATTTCAGAGGGTGAAGTAGATGATAAACGTCCACCCAGATTGGTGACAGCTACAGGCCTAAGTAATCTAGTACGCTTTGCATGCCCCCTAGTAGGCTCCTTTGATTTTACCAGCGGAGCGTTTAATTCACCCTACCTAGGGGACACAAATGACTCTGCTTTTTCTCTTAGTGAGCCGGGAAGATGTAGGACAGTTGCAAATAAGGATAGGATATTCATGCAGTTCGACCTGTCATTATCGCTCCGCTACTCTGGATACGCAGGTTTTATAGATTCTTTTTACAGCCCCGCCGATGACCCAAATCCAGTTTTTATCCGCGGTCAGTACTTCAGTTATGAAGACTGGGGCGATGACAGGTCACGCATGTTGCGCTCTGACAATACTGAAGTGGATGCTCTATATAGTCGAAACTTATTAGCAGTTTACGAGGGTTACCCAAACCCACGTAATGGGAAGCTGTCTTTCCACAGACCACTGCTGTACTATGCAACAGCACCATACAGTGAGGTACGCGGTAGGCTGAAGGGAGTCTACGGGGGCAGTCCCACTAAACTTGCCCATGGCTCTTTTGTCGACATTGGCGGTGACTACTATCTTATAGCTAAGAACGGCGATGAAGTGGATGTAATGGCCGCTGGTCCAGTCAGTTCCAATGGCCAGATACCAGTCAACAGAGGCTGGATGCCCAGAGCTAACTTAGAAGCAGACTACACTTACCGAGGCCTGGAGCTTGACCTGGCTGTCAGTGGCACCCTTGCACTGTGGAGATTTGACACAGGGCATTTAGATAATTACATTTACGGTTCTAGTGCCGCACTACCAGTTCCCGACACTTACCCTGATGTTGCTGGTAATTATGACCTCACACCACAAAACAGTTTAACAAGTGTAAAAAGTAGGCTCAGGGAAGCTGCAGACTTTGATGGGTCTACACACTATGCTACTGCAACAGGTGACGGTACATCTGCTGCTGCACTTAAAGAGGAGTGGACTTTTGAGTGTGTGTTTAAGCCTGATGTAATACCGACCGGTGGCAATAGGGCTACACTTTTAGAATATGGCTCCGGGGGCGGCGCCGGCACAAACAATACTCTGATAAAAGTAATGATTGCGCCAGCCGTTGGAACTACCCCGGACGCCTACAACGTTGAGCGGGGAAACATTAATGTCCTCTGGGAAAAAAGTACAGGCACCGCTGTAGATAGCTTGGCGGCCGGTGATTTTATTCAACAAGATAGGTGGAATTACGTTGCTATAGTCAAGAAGTATAATGGGTTTAACTATGATATAGATGTATGGCACTGTTCTTTTGGAGACCACATTGTTCCCACTAAGAAGGCTACGTTTACAAATGTGGATAATGCGACCTCCGGCACATCTAGTGATTGGTACGTTGGTGTATCAGAAAACCTTACTGATTACTTCGACGGGCAGATAGACGACACGCGTGTTACAGAAAGAGTATTAACGGATGAAGAAATTATAAACAACTGCTTTAGAACAATGCTCTAAGGGGGCTTAACGACTGATGGCAGGATTCGGCAAAAGACCTTGGGGCTCAAGCCCATTCGGTTCTTTAACCTCTGGTATAACAGGTATACCAGAGGTAAAAACTCGCGTGGAGCAGCACTTCGGTACTCCTGTCGACTCCGGTACAAACCATCCAGAAGCCATTCTGAGCGTTACCGAGCTAGAGAATAGTATTTTATTTGGTGAGGACACTTCGCGTGTAAACCCCCAACACATAGCTGCTTATGTAAAAACTTTTATTCCCGACTTTGGTACGCACGTTGCAATAACAAACATACTGAAAGCTAAGTCATGGTCGGCTGCCGCCACGTACACAGTATATGATCCAGGATTCTTACCTGATTCTGATGACTTTGGAGCCATAGTAAGGGCTGCGGGGCGCCAAGCTGTTGACTTACCGGCCTATGTGTTTAGCTTTGGTGCCGTGAATACAGGTGACCCTGTAGACCTACCAGCTTTTGCACAGCCACACCATCTGGATGATATCCAAGCGGTAATAGCTACTATTGATGCAGTTAATTTGGCAGCGCAAGTTGAATCTATTGCGAGCATAAACCTACCAGGCCAGGCAGACCCAGTACCTAGCGTTGACCTCCCAGCAACTAGCGGCGCCCACCCTCCTGAAGATATTCCAGCGTACATAGCCTCCGTGTTGCCAGTAGACATGCCAGTCTACATCCGTGGTGGTTGGTCAGACATTATTGACATGTCGGCTTCACTCTCTACGTTGGGACAGGTAGGAGATATCCAGGCACTTCTCAATGTTGCCAGCACAACAGTTAAAGACCTGGCTGCTAAGGTACGTGTCGTTGGTCGTACGAATAAAGATTTGCCTGCGTTCCTGCAACCGCACAGGGAAAAAGACCTAACGGCTTCTATAATCACACAGCGAATATATGATATTCGCGCTATTGTGTTAGGTGTAGCCCCAGGTATAGCAGACTTACATGCATCTATAGCTCGCATCGACTCCGCCTCCTTTGATATGTTGGGTTACGTTCTGTCCCAATTCATTGACTTGACTGATGTTACGGCAGCTATTCGTGTGATTCAATTTGGTGACACAGATATGCCTACCAGCCTCACATCTGTTGTACCATTCTTTAATATCAACAAAGTGCCATTACAGTTTGTACCACTTACAAACTTGGATGCGGAGGTGGTTCCGTTTGGCGGCCACAAACAAATACGTGCGTCTATTAAACCCGTACACAGCGTTTCCACTGGGACCGCTGATGACGCCGGATTTGTTACGACAGCAACTAGCTACAGGCTCTACTTGGGAACCTCAAGGGGCTTGTTTGTACCTCCACAAAACCTACCTCAAGTAAGAATAAGTACTTATGTTAATAACTCCCGCCATCCAGACTTAAATGCATCCATAGCTGCGTATAACCAGACCGACCTTTCAGCTTCTATTAGTGCATACCCCTCTGCCGACCTTCAAGCATCCGCCCGGGCCCTGGACCTAGACCACATATCCGACTTGATGGCTAATGTTGGAGTGTATTGGCCAAAGAATCTCCAGGCTGCTGTCACAGGAATAGGTGCCTTCACAGGAATAGGTGCCACCGTCACAACAGCTGGGTATGTCAACGACTTACCAGCAGTATGTGTGCCATTCATCGACCCGTTGGCACTCCACATAATATCTGTATCGACGCAGCCGATAGCAGACTTAGGTGCGCTGATTAACTATGACGCATTTGTTAAGTGCTCCCCAACACACCTCATATCTAGTGTTTCTGCATTTATTAAACCAATAGTAACTGGTACTCTAAATAACCAGTCCAACCTATCAGCGACACTAACTTCGACACTCAGTGTTTTGGATATGCCTGCCACAATTATTAGTCGCAAAAGAACACGCGTACGCCTACTTAACCTCACCTTTACTGCTAAGACACGAGCGTCCGAGCGCATCAGGGGTTCTATCGTACCAGTACACTCGGTTACCAGCGACGTAAGTGCTTCTATTTTAGGACTTCTTCACGAATTTGATTTACCTGCAACACTTACGCCAGTTAGATACACCCCCAACAACTCTGCCTTCACTGCGACAGAGCGCGTAACTAACCTCGAAACGTGGGAAGTCAAGGACATCCTATTATCCTTCCGTACGCAGGTACGTCACTACGTGTACGAAGAGGCCACGGAAGCAGTGTATGCTACTGACAGGGGTACGTGGGCCATAGACCTACGGACTCTTTTGCAGTCTGATAACTTCTTCGACCGTTCTGAACTTAACAGAGAATATGTTCTTGATGGTTTACAGGAGTTCTACTCACTGGACGAGGCTATTAGAAACGCCATTGTCATTCTAACGGAGCGCCGTCAGGCAAATATATCAGCTTCTCTAGTAGTTAGTGGCAAGATAGGGGACTTGAACGCGCAGGTCACTGCCTTTACTCTCGACCGCGCTGCTGACTTACACTCTACTATAATGCCGGTTGTGAATCTGCCAGATATATCAGCCTCCATAAATACTGGGCCCCAATCTTCTGGACTTTCTGCGCTTTCAGCGATAGTTTCTCCACGCGCTACTTTACTAGACGACCTCTCTGGTGAAATCTTTGGAGATATTTCCACCGACTTATCAGCAGAAATAACCGCCCTATAAACTTCTTTACTTCAGCTCCCTCTTGTATTAATATTGTATATACACAATGACTATTTGAGGCGATGAGGGTTAGATGAAGTTTAAAGTTCCTGTTGAGGATTTACAGTATGCTATGCGAACAGTTAGGGATGTAGTCCCTTCCACTGGTCCATTGGCAGACACCGCTGGTGTCAAGATATCAGTTGAAGGCGAACGCGCCACCTTCTCGGCTTATAATCCTGAGATGATGGTAAAGGCCTCTATTAAAGTTGATTCGGAAGAGGATGGTGACATTACCATGGCTGCCGGTGCTCTGTATAGTGCTGTTAGTCACTTCCAACCCCTTAAAGAGAGTGGTGTTGGTACATCAGATATTTCCTTAGTCTCAGCATCTAGGACTAAGCGCCTACATTTGTATGCAAATACAAAGTATGCCTCCGGTGCCACCACTCCACACAAGAGGGCATTCCCACTCAAGACGTTGGGAAAGTTTCCTAATGCCCCAACGGCTAAGGATATCAAAGAATCTTTCGATATTCCGGCAGACATACTTATGGACGGTATAGACAGCATTTCTTATGCTGTGTCCGGAGACCAACAACAGTTCATGTTCACCGGTATCCTCTTCCAACTAGAAGAGGGCAAACTAATATTGTTTGCAACCAATGGTATTTGTTTAGCAGAGTTCACTGCACCCATAGAATATTCAGGCGCCCCGCTTCGTATTGTGATGCCGGGGTCTTTTGCGTCTAAGGTCTCTAAGAGTTTCTTCGACAACGACGCACTTTCCGCAGCCCTAACAAAGAACATGTTGTACATGCGTACGGCTGACCTTATCCTGGGCGGAGTACTTATCGGCGATGAGTACCCAGACTACACCACTGTCATGCCTAAGCCTACTGTATTCGCAGAAGTAGATAAGCACATTTTTCTTGACAATTTATTAAGTCTTTCATATGAGGCCTCTCTGGTCGATGACAGTCGCGTGACTGTTTCTATCGAAAACGGAGAGGCTTCTTTGCGTTGTGGGCACGCAGAGAACACAGGCATACCTGCCAAATCAGACAAGGCGATGGTTTTTGATTGTAATCTCAAGTTGTTGTCTGGTTCTGTGAAGAATGTGTACGGAGATACTCTCAAGATAGGATTTGCAGGTAAGGGAAAACCACTAACTTTTTCTTCCGAAGATGACACACACAATAACACTAAGTTAACTTGTGTCCTAGTACCCCTAACGGTATAACATGTCTAAACCACTTTTAGATGGTAGAACTGATTCACAAAAAGTGATAGAGGCTATTGACTTCCTAAAGGAACGTGGTTATGTTGTTCGTGGCCCAATGATGTTGAAAGAGGATGTTCGCACACCCGCACAACTAGTTAGATACTTTTATGATGTTCTCGCCAGATACAGAACAGACAGCGTTACTATAAGTACTGGTAACTCCACACGAGACCGCGTCATAGCCAAAGCACTGATAGACGCCAGAGCTAAGACAGGTTGCGGAAAGAAGAGAGCCATCGCAGAGAGTTGTGAGTTAATAGACATTCTGTTAAAACATGAAAGTAGACTAGGGTTATCTCAAACCGTCCACAACATGGCTGTCCTGGGACAGGGCAACATGAGTTGGGTTACAGAGAGACTGTTGCAGATTAAAGAAGGTCTGGACAAAGCCATTAGAAGAGAAGAAGAGGCTAAGTTTTTCCAACAGTTGTATTCTCAACAAGAAAATAATATTGACAGCGAAGAGCTGAAAGAAGCTAAGAGCAGAATGGATAAGGTTTTAGAAAGATATGGCAAAGAAGAAGAAACAAACAACGACTGACATCGACATCGCCCCGGTAGAATCAACATCTGGTAAGAAAGCAATCGACATTGCACTTAAGAGTATCAGAAAGAAGTTCGGGGACGAGGTTGTACAGTGGGTCAGTGATGTTCCTAAAGATGGCAGAGAGATAATCTCGACCACTTCCCTAGGTATTGACTCAGCCTTAGGTGTCGGTGGTATCTCCCGTGGGAGAATATATGAATTCTATGGTCCTAACGCTAGCGGTAAGACAACTCTTGCATTGTTGGTAATCAAGGCCGCGATTGCCAAAGGGCACAAGGCGTTGTTTATTGATGCAGAGCACACACTAGACCCGTCACTGTTGGCATCTATGGGCATCGACCCAGAGAAGATAATGGTTATCACCGGGTATACGGGTGAGGATAACTTGGACATTGCCGAGACATTTATGGCAACGGGGGAATTTGCTATCTGTGTTATCGATTCTGTCAGCGCGTTGCAACCAGCGGCAGAGGCTAACCTGGAATCATTCTCAGACAACACTATGGGCCTACAGCCCCGCCTGATGTCTAGAATGTGCAGAACCTTCACGTCACTGTCAGCAAGGACCAAAACCACTTTAATTCTTATCAATCAAATTAGAGCAAACATTGGCGGTTATGGAAATCCAGAAACTACTTCTGGAGGCAACGCCATCCAGCACCACGTTACTGGAAGAGTAAGAGTCACTGGCGGTGGTGTGAAGTCCCGTCAGCTTAAAAACTCAAAGGGAGAAGTAGTGGGCCACAGAATGTCTGTGGAGATAACTAAGAATAAGCTAGCCCCACCATTCCGCTCCTGCGAAGTAGAACTTATTTACGGAAAGGGGTTTAACATCGACGGTGAGATTTTAGACCTTGGCGTAGACATGGGTTTCATCGACCAAGCTGGTTCTTACTTTAAGATTGACGGCGAGACTATTGGTCAGGGACGCACTAAGGCAATGGAAACTATTGCAACTGATGAAAAAATACGTAATACCCTTTTGGCGCAAATAAGAGGCATGTTAGGTATGGACACAGAAGCACAGCCGGAAGTCATTACTCCATTGACCGAAGAAGACGCAGGTGAGCAAGCTATGTAACCAGGTCATTGGTGTCCTGAAGGAAGCATTCCCCTGTGCCAAAATAAGAACAGAGGAGTACGTACTCTTCAGAGGTCAGAGACTGTTTCTAGACATATTCATGCCCCAGTTTGGACTCGTTGTCGAAGTGCACGGGAGACAACATGATGAGTTCGTAGAACATTTTCATGGTGACGCCAGGGGCTTTAGAGAATCTAAGTGGCGCGACTCCCTCAAGGAAGAGTGGATAGCAGAGAATGGTTACACACTAATAGCGTTACGGGTGAGTGAGTTACCCATAACAAAAGAGAAGTTACTGGAGAGAATAGATGCGGGAAGTAGTAGAAGCTAGAGTAACTAAATTTTCAGAGGATATGCTTTTGCATTACGCAGCACCCAACAGAGACCTGGTAGCAGAGATAATGATGCTCGACGCTGCCAGTTTGAGTCAGCTCCATAGAAAGCAACTATCCCAGTATGTGCTCGTCCTAGGGCAGTATCTTGTGATGTTGCAGTACAACGAAAACCTCAAGAATGTCAGTTACATGTTAATGTCCAAGACCTTTGAATACAGAGCTAACTCTGCTGAGTTCTCGCAGGAGGGGGTACAAGGTACAACACAGAAAGCTAAGAGGGCCTGGGTGCTGATGAACGTGCCCGAAATAAGTGAATTAAACGATGAGTTGTGTGCGGTGGAGGCGGAGAAGATGATTATCGCTGGCATGGTCAAAGCTGTAGAGGGACTCTTAAACGCCCTCAAAAAAGAACTGTCAGCGCACTACACGGACTAAGATGGAATCAGAAACCAAAGATAAATTTGCTGATAGGGGCAGCGAGCGTATGGTACTATCATGCGTCCTAAACAGCCCTGACCTACTGATAGATGTTACAACCCGTCTTGGTGAGCGAGATTTCCTTTCTGACAACCACAGGTCATTGTTTGCCATATTGACCTCTTTAGCTGGCAGAGGTCTTAAATCATTCGACCTAATGGCTGTCGTTAATGAAGCTAATGACAAAGGTATGCTCAAACTTATTGGCGGCGCAGAATATGTAGATGCGCTGACGCATAACCTTGTTAATCCAGAGAACATCGATGTTTACGTAACTAAAGTATTAGACTGTAGTACAAAGTACAAACTGTACAGACGTACAGAACAGATTCAGGAGAACATTCTATCCAACATTGGTTCTTCAGATGATACAGAGACAGCCGAACTACTCATAGCCAAAGCAGAGACTGGCATCCTGGAGGTCTCCATGGAGTCCAAGCAGGTTGAAGATGCCATCAACATGGGCGCTAATATCGAGGAGATACTTAGGGCTAAAGCTGAATCTCCTGTGGATGTTCTTGGTTTGGAGACTGGTATACCTTTGTTAGACAAGTCTATCAACGGTCTTACCCCTGGCTCACTAACAGTGGTGGCAGCTAGGCAGAAGGGCGGAAAGAGTACCCTCCTATTAAATATGGCAACGCACATCGCCTACACCATGGGAGTACCCGTACTGTACATCGATACAGAGCTTAGTACCGCTGAGGTACAGATGCGAACAGTGTCGCACATGTCACAGGTTCCAGAGAGGCTGGTAACAAACGGTAAGTACATTGAGAACATGAGCCATACAGATAATGTGTGGCGAGCACAGGCACTCATGCAGCGTGGACAGTTCTTCCACAAGTATATGCCTGGGTTCTCGATGGATGCCGTTAAGAGTATGGTTCGCAAGTACCACGCCCGTGAAGGCATAGGAGTTTTCTTCTTTGACTACATCAAGTTACCAGAGGTCAGTGGTAGTGACTCATTCAAGGAGCACCAAATACTTGGTAACATTTCTACAGGCCTCAAAGATTTAGCGGGCCAACTGAACATCCCCGTTGTAGCAGCCGCACAAATTAAGAGAGGCGATTCCTCAGCACCCAAGACCAGATTCCACGATTCCGACGTCGCAGACTCTGACCGCATCGGTCGCTACTGCACCAACCTTCTTGCGGTTGGTCAGAAGTCTAGCAAGGAAATAGAAGAGGATGGTCTTACTTGTGGCACACACAGGCTACAGGTTCTACTGGCACGCTCAGGGACTCCTAACTTTTACGGTATCGACATCCACTGTAACCTACCGACACTAACAATGACACAGGCGGAGCACCAAGCTTACCTCCTAGCCACAGCTGACCAGTTCAATAGATAATGGCTTCCACACTCGTAATCGTAGCAGCAATCCTCGCGGGTGTCGCGCTGTTACTACTATATAAGTTTCCCGCCGCCAGAAGGTTCTTACCTTTGGTTGCCTGGTTTCTGAAAATAGTGCGGATAACCGTAGACCACTGGGGATTTGAGCAGAAGTACAAGTCAACTACCGATTTGGCTGCCAGGTTCTTTGTAACGGCAGCTACCTTAACAGCCAGTAAGAAAGGCTTAAGGGATGCCAGAAAAGAAGTCAGTGCAATCATCGAGGAGGCTTATGAAGTACTAAGTCCAGGTAGGCCACTTACGGACGTTGAACGTACAATGATGACAGCTGCGTACGTGACCGCTATATCTTATGAAGAGATTACGGAAACAATGGCTTCAGTTTGGGAGACACACGCAGACTTGGATGTTAGGAAGGCAACTCTGCTCGTCGTTGATGTAATGGGTGAGTTGATAAACAGGGAAGACGAACTAGGTCAGGTGTATTTTCAACACCTAATATACGGAATTAACAAAAGTCTGATATTAATAAGAGACCATGGCACAGACAAGCGGGCACTAAAGACGGTTACCTCAACTCTATTCCGTGTTTACAAACTTTCTAAAGCATACAGGTACCGCCGTAAATTAACCGGACACACCGAGGGAGATTTTTATGATAAAATTATTGCTATCTTTGAGCATATGGCTGTTGTTATCACTATCAAGTAGTGTCAGTCAGGCGGACGTGGACCCTAAATGTGCAGAGGACCCGAGGGAGTGTATTGACATAGACCCCAACGGCCAAGTAACACCTAAGGACCCATCAGTGTTGCGAACATTCAACTTCCCTCCCCTAAAGGCTGGATTTGTTATCGATATGCGTGAGTGGGATATACTCCCACACATCGGTGTAGAAGTTCTTGAGATAGATGCTCCTTGGTCTACTGATTTTTCAGTTGACATAAATGTTGCGACCAGCCGAGTTTTTACTTCACTAACATGGGAGTTTCTTCCTATTATTAAAGCAGGACCTTTGGTATGGGCAGGATACAATGTTAAAGAAAAGGATGCAGCGTACGGGATTGGGTTTTCAATCCTCGACTTCTAAGATGTCTGTTCTTAGTGACGAGATTAGGCAACTAATCAAAGACTCGGTTGATGTAGAGTTGTTACTCAAGAACCTGGGATTTAAAGTTAGTAGGAATACTGGCTCAGAAGTTAGAGCCCCCTGTATACTTCACGGCGGTGACAACCCTACAGGATTTAGTATGCGAACAGACTCTAAAACTTGGCGATGTTTCACCCGCCAGTGCGAACAAGATAAACTTGGTAGTTCACAAAGCGACATCTTTGCATTAGTAATGAAGACAAAGAACATACCATTCGTTGAGTCAGTTAAGTTCTTAGCAAGTTTCGCAGGGCTCAACCTAAACCTAGAGAACATGTTCATTGAGCAGACGAGTGAATCTCGAAGACGCCGCGACGTCAGTTCCTATGTACGCTCCATCAACAAAATAACTAACCGCCACAAAAAACTGGATGCTTTATCTGAGGATGTTATTGCCTCTTACAGGGCACAAAAAAATGACTACTTTTTACAGTTTGGGTTCCTACCTGAAACATTGGAAACGTTCGAGATTGGTTCTATGTTCGACAGTAAAGGTGTACCCAGGGCCACTGTCCCAATCAGGGATGCCTTTGGCCGCTTAGTAAGTTTCAGCGGAAGAAGAACCGACTCAGACCAAGAGCCACGATATTTGCTTGGTTACGAGTTCCACAAAGGCAGCGTGCTGTACAACCTCCACAGAGCCACCCAGACGCCCGAAGACACCGTGGTACTCGTAGAGGGGTTCAAGGCTTGTTGGGCCGTCTACGAGGCTGGTATAAAGAATGTGGTAGCCTGTATGGGTGCCGCAGTCACAGATGAACAAGTGTTGCAGTTGTGCGGAACAAAGTTCAGAAACTGCCTAGTACTGTTCGACGGCGACGAGGCAGGGCGCAAAGGTACAGTGACAGGTGTTGAGAAACTTAAAAAAGCGTTTAATGTTCAGGCAATCGAGTTACCAGATAAGGTTTATCCCGACAGTCTGGACCGAGATGAACTTAAAGACCTATTAGATATATACTTATATTCTTTTTAGATATTAACCATTAACCATTAACAAGAAACATTACACAGGAGATAAATATTATGGACGGAAATAACTTTGTAGAGCTAGTTGGATTTCTCACGAACCCAGAACTGCGTGAGACCCGTAACGGAAACCACCACTTTCAAGGAAAGATTGCTGTGCCTTTCTCTTACATGGACAAGGCAACCAATCAAAAGAAAGAGGGCAGCAAGTACATCAAGGTGTCTGCTTGGGGCGGTCTAGCTCAGGAGCTAGCCAGTGTGCCCGAGGGCACTGCCTTAAAGGTACACGGCGGTTTCAATGAGAGAAGCTACGACGGAGCCTGTAAGAGCTGTGCAGCACCAGAGAAAAAGTACTGGACTGACGTTCTGGTGAACAACTTTGTCGTTGTAGAGGGATAGAGTATGTTTACTGTAGGAGTTCCCTCGGCCTCTCTAGGCCCAGCTACAGCAAAGAGGTATAAGGAACTTACTGGTCTCTCAGAGATATCTGTCCCTGTAAGGGGCAGCTATCCTGAGGACTTTAGTAAGGACGGTACATATGACATTTGTCCGAGCGAAGGAGTATTTTTGTTCGGCCTACTAACAGAGGTTTTGTTAGCACACCATGTCTACCCAAAATTGGAGAAAGACCAATCCTTTGTTATTGCTGGTTTTGATTTTCAGGACGACACCATTACTTTAGTTGGTCGAGTTGTGGAGGAGGTTACCGAATGAAACAACAGAAGAGAGTCTGGGATAAAGTATTAGACACTCAGGCTAAATTCGTCGAGGACGACCTCACGTGCCCAACATGTGAGTCGTACAATGTAGACGAACAGTTAAATAGCTGCACATGCTTTCGATGTGGTGAGACATGGGCAAATGAGTTGATTAGGGATTAGTATGGATTATTATGCGGTACTGGGTGTGGCTAAAGATAGCTCTGCCGAGGAAATTAAGAAGGCCTACCGTGCATTAGCACTTAAGCATCACCCAGACCGTAATCCCGATGACCCGGCTGCGGAGGATAAACTGAAAGGCATAAACGAGGCCTATGCAGTTCTATCGGATGCACAGAAGCGTAACAGTTACGACAGGTTTGGTATTAGGGACCAGAGACGTTCTGCCCCACCACCAGCCGATATGGCTGAAGCCTTTCGAAACATGGGCTTCAATGTTAATTTTTCAGGCGCCCGAGACTCAGCTCCACAAAGAGGAGCAGACATTTCCATTAAGTATCCAGTCACACTAGCATCTGCTATGTTGGGGGATACGGGACACATAGAGATAAGTTTGAACGACACCTGCCCAGACTGTAAAGGTTCAGGGGCAGAGAAGTTCGATACTTGTGAAGAGTGTGATGGTAGTGGTTTGAAAGAAACCATGCAAGGCCAGATGCGTATGGCCATATCATGCCGCGCATGTGGAGGTATGGGTAAGTTCATATTAGAGGCGTGCAAAAAGTGTAGTGGCCGCAAGGTTGTTCCTTCAACAAGGTCTTTCGACATCGCCATACCACCAGGAATCAGGCACGGACAGAGGTTATCTCTCCGTGGCCAAGGACAGTCGGGCAGAAACGGCGGCCCTCGTGGAGACGCATATGTCACAGTAGACGTAGTGTACCCCACCGACCTTACGGACAAAGACAAAGAGTTTTTGCGGAGCCTAGATGCCAAAACAAAGTAAGAAGCCCGTCATACTTGCTCTGGATGTTTCGAGCAGTAGCACGGGTTTTGCTGTCCTCAGAGATGGTAGGTGGAACAAGTCCTCCAACTCATATGGCACTATCAAAATATCCTCTAAACTGACACTACCAAAACGGTTAGTAGAGTTCAGAGATGAAGTGCAGAGCTTAATCAAACGTGTTAAGCCCACTGTGATAGTGATTGAGGACGTCTTTAGTGGGCGCAACGTGTCTACTATGAAACTACTCGCCCGCTTTAATGGAGTAGCCATAGAGGTGTCTAGGCGAGAACTTAAGAGAGACCCCATCATCGCACTGACAGCACAGGTTAGAGCTAACCTGGAATGCGGTCGTGGAAAAGATGATGCATTCAAGTACATATGCTCTCGATATAATTTAGACTGGAACTTTAACAAGATGAATGATGTAACTGATGCTCTCTGTTTAGCGTTATTTGTGCATCGTACGAAAGAGGAGTAAGATATGAAGAAAAGACCATTAAGTGCGTCAAGTATTAAGACATACCTACAGTGTGTGCTTAAGTACTATTACCGTTACGAAGACAAGAAGCCACGCGGCGGAAGGACAGCACCTTTAGCTTTTGGTACCGCAGTGCACGAAGCCCTAGAGTTTATGCACGGAGAGGTTGCCAAGGAGGGCAAAGCACCCGACCCAGAGATGTACGAGAGGGTGTTGGCGGTCTTCATGGACTCTGCCGTTAAGAACAATCTATCCGACATGGCCCTATACGAAGAAGGCCGTAACATGATGATTAGTCGGTTGGATAACGTTGACCCTGAGGAGAAGATTGTCGGCCTGGAGTTGAAGTTCGAACTTGAAACCCCAGCGGGAACACCTTTCCTAGGAAGCATTGATAAACTCGTCGAGTTAGACCCGGAAACTGTTGTAATCATCGATTACAAAACATCGCGCACAGCACTCACACAAGATGAGGCCGATACAGACATCCAGTTGTCCATGTATGACTTGGCTGTTAGTATGATGTTCCCGCAGTACAAGACTATTATCTCAGCACTGGACTATTTGCGCCTGTCTGAGGTAGTCACACACAGAGTACCTGAACAGCGAAAAGCGTTTGTGTCATTCTTAGACTCAGTGTACAAGAGTATCCTTGAGACAGAGAAAGAAGACGTGAAGGCAAACACTAACTTCTTCTGTCCATGGTGTGATGCCCGGTCTTTCTGCCCCGACTACAAAACGCTGGTAACAGACCCAGACCTATTGTTGCCACCCATCGGAGAGATGGACAACGACGCCTTTGTTGCAGCCTGGGATTTAACTGCCTCCGCTAAGAGTTTTGCTGAACGCAGACAAAGAGAGTTTAAAGCAGAAGCTTATGAACGCATGAAGCAACAAGAGCGAATTACCGGAGAAGAGCGGGAGTTGTACAAAACACAAACATCGAGAATGAACTACAGCCCCAAGTCTGTGTTTGACGTCGTTGGCCCTGAAGAGTATGTACGTATGTCATCTGTTAATAAAAGTGCAGTTGATAGGTTTCTTAGAGATAACCCACAACACACTACTGAGCTAGAAGGTAAAGCTTCTTTCTCGTTTAACGCACCATCACTTAGGGTGAGGAAACTAAAGACTGACGACTAGAGGTTAACAAACTGGTTACCTCGTTTTATAATTTAGAGGTACGATTTTTAGGTGGAGATTTAATTACATGAGTTCTAAGATTAAGCTTTTATTTTATGGAGACGCCCCAACAGTTGCCACAGGATTTGGTACAGTTACGCGTAATATCCTAACAGGTTTGCACAACACGGGTAAGTATGATATATCTGTGTTAGGTGTTAACTACTGGGGAGACCCACATCCTTACCCATTTCCCATCTGGCCGGTAGGCATTGGAAGCAAAGACCCTTATGGTCGCCAAAGAGCCTTTGATATGATGGCTAGGGATTTGGATTTTGATGTGTTGTTCCTTTTCCAAGATGCATTCATCCTCCAATCATTAATGGCGGGAGGGCTCCAGAAACTAAAGCAAACAAAGAACTTTGTCTCTGTGGGATACTACCCAGTAGATGGAGTCCCAAAGAAGGAGTGGATTGAGTGTATGAACATGCTCGATTCTCCTGTAACATACACTGAGTTTGGTAAGAGGGAATCCATCTTGGCTTGCCCACCAATCGGTGAGAGGTTGCAGGTTGTTCCTCACGGAGTCAACGTCAAAGACTTCTATCCACTACCAGAGGCTGCCATCGCGTCTTTCAGGCGTCAGTACTTTGGTAAGCACGCTGATAAGTTTATCATCACTAATGTTAACCGCAACCAGCAGCGTAAAGATATTCCCAGGACGCTTTTAGCCTTCAAGGAATTTAAACGCCGCCGCCCCAACTCAGTTTTGTATTTGCACATGGCAACTCAGGACCAGGGATGGAACTTGGCGGAGGTTATCAAGGGCATGGGTCTGGTGATGAACGAGGATGTTCTTCTACCCGGAAATAACTTTGGCCCTAACCAAGGCTACCCCATTGGTGTTGTGAACCAAATCTATAACGCCTCTGATGTTGTTATCTCTACGACTGTAGGTGAGGGTTGGGGTCTAAGTACAGTGGAGGCCATGGCAGCCAAAACTCCCATCATGTTTCCGAACAACACAGCACTGACTGAGATTGTTGGAGAGAATGAAGAGCGTGGTTATTTGGTAAGTTCCGGAGCTACTCCCAACGACTTTACAGTCCTACCAAACGACAATGAGATTGTTCGACCGTTAGCTAGTGTGACAGAAATGGCAGACAAACTGGTACTTATCCACGATAACCCAGAAGAAGCTGCCGCAAAAGCAAACGCTGCTTATAGTTGGGTTACATCTGGTCTAATATGGGAACGCGATATCGTACCCATGTGGGATAAAATTATCATGGATGCTGTATCTTCTTGGATTAAAACAAGCGAAACACCCCAACAAGTGGTAGCAGTAGAGGACCTATAGTCGTGAAGGGTATAAAGTACATAGGACCTGTTTTTGACCACTCTGGATACGGAGAAGCATCGAGGAATTACGTCCTCGCCCTCTCCAGAGCAGGGGTACCTGTAACAGTACAGCCTCACTGCTTTGAGAGGAACCCACCACCAGTAGGTTCTCCTGCAGACAGGGAGGTCCTTAACAGTTTGGTAAACAATAGTGTGGACTTCGACGTAGTAATCATCCATCTGACACCAGACCTTGCTCCTGCGTACGCTCACCAATACCCTGACAAACATGTAATCAGCTACACCGTGTGGGAAACATCAAAGTTGCACCCACGGTGGGCTGCTGCATGTAACCATGTTAATGAGGTTTGGGTTCCATGTGACTGGAATGTAGAGGCTTTCAAAAATTCGGGGGTCACAGTCCCAGTCCACAAGATACATCACGGAATTGACACCAAGATGTATGACGAGCTTCCTAAATCTGAGTCAGCTATTAACCTTGAACCTGACACGTACACCTTCTTCTCTGTGATGCAGTGGAACTACCGCAAAAATCCTGAGGGTCTTCTGCGGTCATATTTCAATGCCTTCACACCTGACGAAAAAGTACGGTTGGTTCTTAAAGCGTATATAGGTGGGGGACAACCACCTAACAAAGAAGCTCAGCTGATAAAAGATGTAGTTGCTAGGATTAAGTCTGACATGCAACTTACTTCTTTCCCCCGTGTCAGTTTAATTACAGACACACTCCCATCTGATAAACTGCGTTCCCTTTACAGGGACACCGACGCCTACGTCTCCTTATCCCACGGTGAGGGGTTTGGTTTAACTATGTTCGAGGCGGGACTCGCAGGTAAACCTGTCATAGCCACTGGTAAGGGCGGAAACATGGAATACATGAACCATGAGAATAGTTATCCAGTACCAGCTATGTGGGATTACGTCTACGGTATGTCTGGATTTAACCAGTGGTACCTGGGTGACCAACAATGGGCCAGGCCTGACCTAGTTGAGGCCTCCAAGCTGATGCGCTATGTCTTTGAGAACAGAGAAGAGGCTGCTAAAAAAGGCAAGGTTCTTAGTGACCATATCAAGGCTGAGTTTAGTTGGGATAAAGTGGCTAAACAGATGATAAACAGACTGAAGGAATTATAGATGGCAGAAGTTTTACCAATATCCCTATGTATGTTCGTTAAGAACGAAGAGAAGAATCTTCTTGACGCTGTGGAGAGTGTCCGTCCTGTTGTGGCAGAAATCATAATTGTAGATACTGGTTCCACAGATGGCACCGTCGCGTTAGCTAAACAAATAACTGACAGAGTTTATGAGGTTCCCTTCACGGACTTCGGCTCCATTAGGACATTAACTGCTCACTTGGCAAGTTATCCTTGGGTGCTTATGTTAGACGGTGACGAACGACTAGACCCCGCTGAGTGGGATAAGTTGTCCAAGCTTGTAAGTGGTCCCTATGGTACACCGGAAAGCAACGGTGAGTTGGACGAAGACGGAAACGTAGTCATCGACTCATGGGTTTTTCCTCGCAAGCGGTGGGCAGACAAGTGGATGCGCAAGCAAGTAGAAGTAGAAGCCTATCCAGATTGGCAGGGAAGGTTGTTCTTCAATCACGTACATAGGAAGAAGATTACATTCCGACGTAGGGTGCATGAAACAATAGAGGGTGCCGTGAGAACAGAGAAGTGTCCAGATGGTCCAACGATACACCATTTTCAGAACCTAGAAAAGGGTCCAGATGGTATTAAGGCCCGCGCCGACTTATACACAGCACTACACAAGTTAGATACGGATGAAGGTGTTGCGCACACAGAGCCTCCCGTTGTTGATATGGATAAAGCATAATGAAGACTGTTAGAGATGTTTGTATGTACATAGGCTCCTTGGTGGGAGATGGTGCGGTAAGTATAGAGACTGGGTGTTCTTACATCTGCGACCCAGGAAATGAAATTCACACTACCACTAACAACATTTATGAGTACATCAACAAGGAGCACGGTATATTCTATTCGTTAGATATAGACCCAGAGCACCTAGAGTTCGCACAAAAATTTATCGAGCCCCTACGAGACCCCCACGCTGATGTTCATTTCATGGAGGGGGACAGTGTCGCCTCCCTCACTGAACTGTCTAAAAAGTGGTCCGGAAAGGGTAACGGTAATAGTATTGACGTTCTTTGTCTGGACTCGAAGGAGTTTGATGAGGACCATATGGTTAATGAGTTTGAAGCCATAAAGAGTAGTCTTAATCCAGACAAACATTTTGTGCTAGTAGACGATATACATAACGATAACTCCGTCAAGTACAAGAAGATGGTCCCTATTCTAAAGAGCCTGGGTTACTCTTGGGTCGAAGTACCTACACCCACAGGGATGTTTGTCGCCGCCAAAGGGTATGCTCTGCCATGAAAGTAACAGGAATACTCAGCATCAGCAACGGGACAGGTTTGGTGTACCCATTCCCCCTGGTAGTCGCCAATCTAATGAACATGTGCGACAACGTTATAGTGGGGGTTGACCCTGAGTTCCCTGAGGACAGAAAAACTTTGGAAACGCTCGACGCAGAGCCAGATGGTCTTCAACTCGTGGACGCACCTTGGGACCGTAGTAACAGGAATGGCGGTACAGAGATTGCTATTCAAATGGACAAACTTGTAGCTTTAGCGAAGGCACAGGGCAGCGACTGGGTGGTGGTCATGCAGGCAGATGAAATGTTCCATGAGGATGATTTCGATATGCTTCGTGCGTTCATGGAGCGTAACCTGGACAGTCAGGTAGCAGGATTTTCAGCCGAAAGAGTTTATTACTGGAAAGACCTAAACACCATCCGCAAAGACTGGAATGCTAGACTGGTCCGTATCTTCAAACCCGGTATGTACTCATTTTTGGCTGAGGGGACATCTAAAGATGGTATGTACTCCGCACCCACGGCCCCGTGTTTGGAAGTAGACCTTCCTTATAAGATACACCACTATAGCCGCGTGGACCCCAACCCCGACTTTATAAGTCGCCGCGTTAGGAATCTGGACAGTTTTTTCCATCCGCCCGAAACTCTTATACCAGAGGAGTCGTTACCTGAGTACGACTTTGTCCCTCGCACCCACGATAACTACAGCCTAAATGAGACTCCAGGAGAGGTTGAAGGTGAATTCGAAAAGTACTCCGGCAATCATCCTCTAGGTGTCAAGGAATGGTATGCAGTGTAAGCGTGTGGGGGTCTTAAGTAACCCACGGTCTGGGACATCCTTGATGGTGCGTATGTTGTTATTAGGTTTCGACCTTACAAACACGGTCCCCATCCAAGATATGGCCTCCCATGACGACGTATACACTTATCGTGTTGGTCCGGAATATCTAGAAGAAAATGGTACTAGTGATTGTAACGTAATTCTCATCTTAAGAGACCCACGCGCCGTAATCACATCGCATCACCCATCGCACCCAGCACCGTACACGTTTGGATTTAAGGATTGGTATGTCAACTACAGGCGCTGTGCAGCACTTCAAAACAAAGTAAACCTTTGTCATGTGGACTATGCGACACTTATCACACGACCAGATGACGTGCAAATGAACCTGTCGAAGTGTATGGACCTACCAATAGCGCTGCCTTTTTACAAGTGTGCCTCTGCCCCACCTAAAAAAGGTCTTCGCAGATGTGGTGACATGGATGCAGAGATGGGAGGGGCGCGTATGTTGGAGCCGGATAAAATATTCTCATGGCAACAGGATGTACACAGAGAGCGTCTTAAAGACCAGCTGCGAGACCACCCGGAGATACCAGAAGTGCTAGTTGAGCTAGGATTTGAGGAAGACTCTTCCTGGATTGATAGGTTTTGTTTAAGGTAATTGAGAGTAAGGAAATAAATGTATGTCTAAAAATGTTTTAATAACTGGTATTAACGGTTTCGTTGGTTCTGGATTAGCGATTGACCAACTGGCCCGAGGCAACCGAGTCGTCGGTATTGTGCGGGACGATAACCACAAAACCAGAGCGGACGTATTATCACGATGCTCTATCACCCGAGGTGATATCAGAGACCAACGCATGGTCGATGACGTTATGTCTAAGTACGATATCGATACTGTTTTCCACCTGGCTGCCAACTCCATCGTTCAACACGGTGTGAAAGACCCTGTTAATAATTATGAAGTTAATATCATGGGTACGGTCAAGGTTCTGGACAGTGTTAGGCGGGTTAACCCAAAGGCCAAGGTAGTCGTTGCTTCCTCAGACAAGGCGTATGGAGACCACGATGTGATGCCATATGTAGAGGACATGAAACTCAACCCTGGCTGTCCTTATTCCACCTCCAAATCATGTACGGATATGATTTCTCAGTCGTTCGCCATGACTTATGGCCTGAACGTGAACACGGTACGGTGCTCTAACATCTACGGGCCAGGAGACATGAACTTGACTAGGTTAATACCTAACTCTATACTCCGCTGCCTGCGTGGGGATAAGCCCATGATTTATTCCGGCGTGGCAGATTATCGCCGCGAGTTCATCTACATTGATGACGTCTGTAACGCTTACAACCTTGTTGCCACAGAGGGACTCCCAGGAGAGATATACAATATTGGTATTAATAGCTTCAACACCATTGGCGATGCCGTCGCAAAGATTTCTGAAATCATGGGAGCAGATGGCGTAGAGGTGGTCGAAAAGAGCTTCCCAGAAATTGCCTTCCAATGGATGGATGGGTCTAAGCTGGCCGCCCTTGGATGGGAAGCACACATCAGTTTCGATGAGGGTCTGAGGCGTAGTGCTGAGTGGTACACCGAGCGAGCAGCTGAGGACAAAGCCACACAAGAATGGGCCTCGGAGCAAAAATAATGTATAGAGCTACGGAAGAACAGATTAGGGCAGACCAGGTCAAATACAAGAAAGAGTATAAACCTTTCCGTCCTTTCACACCTACTGACCACAACAAGACGAAGATGTCAGAGGCGTTCATGAATCTTGTGACCACCCAAAATGGCCAAGATGCAGACGATTATTGTGTGGGAGATGATAACAAGGTAGAGAGATATCTATCCAAGTTACCTAAAGGCAGTGATGTTCTTCTACTAGGCACAGGTACAGGTAGAGAGGTCCTTGTTGCAAAAGACCTCGGCTATCACGCAGTGGGCACTACCCTTGGTTCTAGGAACATAGACTTTGGTATTGATGTTTTAGGTCTCAGTTCAAACGAACTGCGTGAGTGTTTAAATGAAGACCTGCCCTTCCGCAATGAAACATTTGATTGTGTTGCGGGATTCCAGATATTTGAACACACACTAGCACCGCTCCTGTTTATACTAGAGCAGACACGTGTGTTGAAGGTCGGTGGAAAGTTGCTACTTGAGTGGCCTACCCCGGACAAATTCACAATGGATGACAACCCGCACCACCAAGTATGCTTCACACCTGGACAGGCGCATGCGCTGTTCAGGAAGGCAGGCCTGAGTGATATCAAGGTGTACTACGATGACTTTACTGAGATAGAACCATCTGAGTTTTGGCGCGGCGACCAGAATGAAGATACTGATGATGTGAGAATGCTTTGCATCGAGGGTGTCAAGGTGCCTACTTCTAAAGATTACGTAAACAACGCCCACAGACTGTAGACCGGAGTAATTATGGATAGAATTTTAGTTATTGGTGGTACAGGGTCTCTAGGAAAGACACTCCTAGCTCACTTTGTAGGCACTTATGAAGTCTACGTATTCTCTAGGGATGAAGCCAAGCACGTCGCTATAAAGAAAATGTACCCGGAGGTAAAGTCCTTAATTGGTGACATCAGGGACAGAGATGCAGTGTTCAATGCAATTCTTAGGTCAAAACCAGACATCATTATTAATGCCGCAGCGCTTAAAAATGTACCTGAAGTTGAAGAAGCACCTATGGAGGGTATAAAGACCAGTCTGACTGGTACAGAAAACATAAACATCTCCGTTAAACTAATCGGACGCCCATGCAAAGTCCTAACTGTTTCCACAGATAAAGCAGCAGCCCCGGTAAATTCGTATGGAATGGCCAAGGCTTTGCAGGAGCGACTACATATTCGCTCTAATGGTGACGGTGTGGTTTGTAACGCAGTCAGGTACGGTAATGTATTGGAGTCTCGTGGTTCGTTAATACCACTCCTAAAGGAGAGGTTATCGAAAGGCAAGAGCGTCTTCATAACACACAAGGACATGTCACGGTTCTTCATGACCCTAGATGCATCAGTACAGCTGATTAAGACAGCCCTTCTTGATGACGAGGGTGGTAAGATTTTTGTACCAACGATTAGGTCTGCGAAGATAGCTGACGTTATTGATGTCTTTAGGGAAGCTTATGGTGCCAGCCACGACAGCGTCACTATCGGAAAGATACGCCCTGGAGAGAAGCTAGCCGAAGTATTGGTTTGTAAGGAAGAGCTGTCTAGAACAGAACTCGTTAATGACGTCTACGTCATCCACGATATTCTGACTGATAAGGAGTTCAATGACCTAGGTGATGTCTATAGCTCCGATAGCCCCGGTGTGTTGCTAGACAGAGATGAACTTGTGGAGTTTCTTAAAGAGACTGGTGTGTTAGATGCATAACATCGAGTTCATAAATGTAGATAGGGCTACCGCCGAGTGGGCACGTAATCTGCACAACGACCCCGACGTGTTAAGAATGCTGACAGACCCCCACCACGTCACCCCCGAAGAACAACTTGTGTGGCTCTCAAAAATTGATTCATCATCATCTTCCTACAGATGGGTCGCCTTGTCTAAAGGGAACGCCGTGGGGGTAGTGCGCATTGACCAGTTAGATAGGCACAATAAATCTGTCTGTGTCGGCTTAGATATTCACAAAGATTTTCGCGGCCAAGGATACGCCAAGCCAGTCTACAGGGCTGTGTTCAGACATTTCTTTGAAGACGAGAAGTTTCACAGAGTTTGGTTATACGTAGCAGCCTATAATCAAGTAGCCCGCAACCTCTACAGTTCCCTGGGGTTTACAGAGGAAGGCGTCCAACGCCAAGCCCTGTATAAAGAGGGTACCTACCACGACTATATTATGATGTCTATCCTAAAAGAAGAGTACCAGAATAATGAATAACATTCCCTTATTTAAAGTTAACCTCCCTAAAGATATCCACCTCACTCTCCAGCCTGTGCTAGAGAGTGGTTTTATTTCTGAGGGCCCCAAATCAAAGGAGTTCCAAGAAAAGCTGCAGGAGTGGCTAGGTAACCCGTATACAGCTACAGTAAACTCTGGGACAATGGCCCTCACATTGGCTTACAGACTGGCAGGTGTGGGACCAGGGACGTCGGTGATAGCTTCTCCCATGACATGCCTCGCATCTACAGAGCCTATACTTTCTCTGGGCGGCAGAGTTATTTGGTGCGACATTGACCCGAACACAGGGAACTTGGACCCCAGAAAACTAGAAGAGCTTATAGAAGAAGACACAGTGGCAGTTTCTTTCACAGACTGGTCTGGAACCCCGTGTGCTCTGGACGAGATTGTGGATATCTGTGAGCGCCACGGACTCAAAACGATTGAAGACGCTGCCCACTCATTCGGCGCTGCCTACAAAGGCAACAAAGTGGGCTCACTAGGTACAAAGGTATCTTACACGTGTTTTAGTTTCCAAGCCATTAAACATATGACTACGGTAGACGGAGGTGCTCTTGCCTGTTCTAACAAGGAAGACTTCGACCGTGCTGTGCTTTTGCGTTGGTTTGGCTGCGCCCGGGGGCACAACTCTAGTCCAGTAAAATGGTCTGGTGATGTTGTTGAGCCTGGGTATAAGGGTCACATGAACGATGTAAACTCTGCGATTGGTATAGAGAGCCTCAAAACTATCGATTCTATCATAGACGCACACAAGAAGAATGGAAAGCGCCTATTAGAGTTATTAAAGGATGACCCACGAGTTGAGTGTCTAGACATACCAGAGTATATCGACAGTGCCTTTTGGATATTCACGATAAAGCTCGAAGACGCCGCGCACAGGAAGAAAGTGTCAGAGGAACTGACGTTAAATGGAATTGGGAATAACATTGTCCACACCAGGAATGATTCTTACTCTCTATTCCAAGATGAACCGACGTCCTTATCAGGCATGACGACCTTCAGTGAGCGTATGCTTAACATTCCTTGTGGTTGGTGGTTGACGGACGCCGACGTGGAGCACGTAGCCGCCGCCCTCAGGGCCGCAGCAAATGGATAATATCAGCGTCTGTGTGTTTATAAGGAACCCAGCCCCAGGAAACTTGCGTAGTGGTAACTTAAGGGGCGAGCCACGATGGGAGAGGCAAGCCCTTGAAGCGTGCTTAAATAATCCCCAGGTGGGCTCTGTTTACACATCAGGGCACGTATGGGGTGGGAGTCACCCTAAGTACAAGGGTAAGATGCGTCCCAACGTCGCAGCAGAGACGGTCCTACTCACGCATGACTGGCACAGAGGTCAAATACAGGGATATAACTATAAAGCTGTTTTTGCCAATATTTTTTCTTCCCCTGCACCAACTCAAGTTTCACAAGTAAAAGACACCAACAAACAGTTGAATGGTAAGCTATTCTTTACGTTGGGATACCCACACTTGTACAATGAGGTGGCTAAGATAGAGCAGCTAGAAAATTTTCTACCCAGAGACAACATAGTATTGTTACCAGTACCAGGGTCACCTGGTGTTGTTCACGACAGTAATTTTGATAAGACTAAACTACTCTGGGCACAACGGTGTGCGCATATGCTCCGTATGGAGAATTCTCTACCACTGTTGTGGTCGCTACAACAGTTGGATAAAAATAAAGACCTAACACTTGAGGTTCTCTCAGGCTGGTCCCCCGGAGAAGCTAAGAACTATGTAGATGGTCGAGTAATTTCTTTACCTGATGTTACTAAGGCTTGGTGGGAGTTGGAAAAATTCGCCCCTTACATACACCTAAAGGACAGAGTGACACTACACCCGCAGTTAGGTTGGGACGAAGTTTTAACACTGTACGGGCAGTCGAAGTTACTTCTAACCTACGGATTATCATTCGGCGGCCCACCAGTAGAGGCAGGCATGTACGGAATACCTATCGTAACTAACGGCATGAGTGGTGCTATGGTTGACTGTGAAGAGTACCTACACACCGCTACAGAAGCGGATGCTCTCCTCATATACGAGAGACTCTTGAACGACCGAGAGTTTTATGATAGGGTGGGCAGTTCTTATCGAGATTACGTGGATAAAACGTATACATATGCTGCATTTAATGCTAACTTCAATAGGTTACTTGTAGACAAGAGCATCTTTTGAAACTCCCCCTATACAAACACCTACCTTTGTCTTATATTTAGAAGGTACATAAGTTGCACTTGGTAGTAAGAGAAGACAGGAAAATTAAGTATGAGTAAGAGACGTATCCACCTCGGAATGATGTGCCAAAATAATCTTTCAGAGATTATTCCGAACTTAGAAAAGGTTCTTCCTTATGTAGACTCGGCCACCATTATTGACGGCGGCTCAACAGACGACACTATTATCTACATGCGCAACTGGTCCTTAGAAGACCCCAAGATTAGATTCTATGTCTACCCCTGGCAAGATGACTTCCCCGCTCAGCGCAATAACTACGTACGACACATTGCAGAGATTGCCGAGGACGGCGACTGGATGCTGACGATGGACCCAGATGAGTTCTACGACCATGTCGCGTTAGAGAAGCTCCACAGAGCAGCTGACCGTGCAGAGCAAACTGGTTGTAACATGGTGGGTTTCCAATGTCGTTCAGTCTCATTGAGGGGTGGTAAGAGAGTTTGGGAGAACGTAGATGATTACTGGAAACAGCTGTTCATCAAGTGGGACCCTGCTTTTCATTACACAGGCTACAAGTGTCACGAAGGCAAGGGCGGAGTCCCCCACAACATCATGAATACAGCTTTGATTTACGAGCATATCAAACAAGAAAATGTTATATGGCTCCGTGGTTGTCGCAACTCCTTTGTTGCCGGTGGTGGACCTAACCTCGGTGACAAGAACCCTGTATGGGTCAAGGCGCGTAAGTTGGTCAAAGACAAAACGGGCATAGATTCCTGGCACGGTTTCTACAAGTACATGCTCGCAGGGAACATCGACTCAGAGATTAAGCAGTTGATGATAGACCATATGTACGAGGGTACCCCCAAAGCAAGCGATGCGGCCCTTAGCAAAGAGGCATGGGATGGTGCGTCCGAGTGGCGTGAGTGGTATCGCACGTATTTCCGCATCCTTCATCCTGAGGAAGAGCCCGAGGAATTCAAAGGCATAGTTAATTTAGACGACTGGAGTTAGCATGAGGGTGTTGTTAGTAGGTGGTGGTGGGCTTCTTGGAGCCCACTTGGCACCAAAGTTAGTTGCCGCTGGGCATGAGGTCGCTATCTGTGACACCCTCTCCGGATGTATAGGCCCTAGAACTACATCTGGTTTCAGAGTGTTCGTAGCGAACGCTACCGACCGCAATGCATTGTTGCAACCTTTCGGTGCCTACGACCCAGAGATAATTTTTATTTCCCTGGCGCACCACTATAATAGAACTACAATATACAAAGCCTTCGACGACGCCAGGCTTGTGCTCAATAGTGCTAATGCCATAACTTCAATCATAGGTAAAAGCGTAAAACATGTTTACTTTTGTTCCACCAGTGAGGTTTATGGTGGTCCCCAAACTAAGAGACCCATAAAGGAGTCTAGGAAGATTGCTTTGGGAGCAACAACACATGGTGTGGCTAAGTTGTCTGCTGAAAAAATCATTGAGTTTAAGTGTCAGGAGATGGGTATAGGCTGCACGACGTTTCGTATCTTCGATATGTTTGGCCCTCGCGTAGTATTTTGCGCCCGTACAGGTATTACTAGTTTCCTTATTGATGCCTTCCTCCGAAATGAGGTAGTCGGGCTAGTGGGTGGTAAGAAGCTAAGAGATTTCATACACGCCGAAGATGTCGCAGAAGCTTGTGCCCAAGTTATGGCTACAGGTTTTAGTGGAACTGTCAACGTGGGTAGCGGTGTTGGTATGTCTCTGGTTGATATTGTAAAGGCTGCATCCAAGAAGATGAAGATACACGAGTTCCCTGTTTTTATTCCAAGGGGCAGGAACGAAGTATTCTCCGCAGTAGCCGACACTTCACTTTTGAAATCTATCATACCTGGCTGGAAGCCAAGTAATGAGATAGTTAAAGAGCTTCCCACACTTATTGAGTTTAGAAGCCAGGAGTTGTCTCGACCCAGGGGGGAAGAGGCTCCTAACCCTAATACCGTGAGAGGTTCACTCAGTGTCTGATTCCGATTTTTTTGCAACTAACGCCGAAGAGGCAGCAGGGGATAACTTTGCCGACAGCGTCGAGTGGGAGTTAGTTACAACTAACGAGAGGCTCCGCGAGGTAGCAGCTGAACTAAGAAAAGAGTCCGTCCTCGCAGTTGATACCGAGAACGCTGGCCTGGACCCGCACCTCAAGTGGGCATTGCTGCTTCAGATAGGTACATCTGATAAGTGTTACATTTTTGAGCACTATGCAGACCTGGATTTCACTCCAATCAAAGAAGTATTGGAGGACGAGAATATACTCAAGGTATTCTTCAACGCTAAATACGACTGGAAGTGGATTTTTGTCCACTATGATATCAGGGTGAACAACATTTTTTGTTGTCAGGTAGCTGAGCGCTTACTCACCGTTGGCCTCCCTGGGGCACGTGTTCACCCATCACTCCGAGACGTTGTTGCTAAGTACCTCGGCATCCAACTAAAGAAGGAAGCCAGAAGCGGGTTCATCAACAGGGACCCCCAGGCGGAACCAATCACCGAAGCCGAGTTTGCTTACTCTGCCGCGGACGTTGTTCTCCTTCCGGAGATATGTTTACTACAAATAGACAGGCTGAATAAGTTAGACGTACAACTGGCGGCCCAGTTAGAATTTGATGTCCTACCTCCGACAGCGGAGTCTGAGGTACTCGGAGTCCTAATTGACCAGGTTCAATGGCGTAAGCTGTTAGTCAAGGCCCAACATAAGTTTGATTCTTTATCTAAAGACCTGTACTCTTGTTTCGATGATGTTGTCTCTCAGAAGACACTGTTTGGGTTTCCTACATTCAAGCTATCTAGTAATCAACAGTTACTTAAGAACTTAAACAAACTTCTTGAGCGCAACAACGCAGGTTTTGAGCTAACAGCTACTGATGGTGATACCCTTAAGAAGTACAAAGGACACCACGAGGTCTTTGACCTGTTGTTACCATGGCGCGGCTACCAGAAAGTACTAAGTACTTACGGAGAGAAACTACTGGCCTTGGCCAATCCCACCAGCGGTAGGCTGCATTGTCAGTTCAACCAGGTGCGTGCTGGAACCGGGAGGATGAGTTCTGAGAAACCGAACTTACAAAACATTCCGGGTTACGACCCAGAGGACCCAACATCACTTGACTTCAGGAGTTGCTTCATAGCTAAGCCTGGATACGAGCTGGTCACAGCAGATTTCAGTCAGCAGGAACTACGCATCCTCGCTGATATGTCTGGAGACCCCACCTTCTATAAAGCTTACACCGACCTCGATGAGGATGGTAACGCGCTTGACGTTCACAGGTACACGGCTTCGGCTATTTTTGAGGTACCGTACAAAGAAGTTACAGATAAACAAAGGAAGCAAGCCAAGACACTTAACTTCTTCCTCGTCTACGGTGGTGGTGCCCACTCTCTAGGATTGACACTCAAGATATCTAAGGAAGAGGCAGAGCAAATTATCTCTGATTACTTCCAGAGATATGATAAAATTAAATACCTGTTGGATTCGTTCGGCGCCTCGGCACTGAACAAGGGTTACGTCCAAACCATATCGGGCCGTAAACGATTCCTCTTAATGCCTACTGACCTCCAGCCAGGGAGCGATGACTTTAAAAAGGCAAGAGCTAGTATTAAAAGACAGGCAGGCAACACACCCATTCAGGGTAGTGGTGCAGACGTAACTAAGTTGGCAATGGTGTTCGTTTATCGCCGACTTCTTAAAGAAGGTTTTGATGCACGTATTTTGATGGTTGTACATGACGAACTAGTTGTCGAGGTCAGAGAAGACCAGGCCGAGGTTGTAGCAAGAATAGTTGAAGAAGAAATGGTGAGAGCGTTTACTCACTACTTCAAAAACATACCTATGCGGGTTGACGCTCACATCGGACCCACCTGGGAGAAATAAACATACATATGGCGAAACGAAAACAAGTTATCTCACACCATGATTTTGTACGAGACTTGAGAAGAGGTGCCCGCGGAGAGGATGTTGCACAGGACTTTTTTGAAGACGAGTTCGGATTGGTGGCAGATAATGTAAGTAAACGCAACCCAGACTTCGACTTAGTAATAACAGAGCTAACACCCAAGCTGGCAAAAAAGGGTAGCGCCGCTGTCAATAAGAAGGCGCTCAAAAAGATATTCAAGGACTCTTTTGGGTATGCCAGGAAAGACGACATCACGGTTGAGGTTAAATTTGACGAAGCTGCTGCCAGGTATAAGAACTTCTTCATTGAAATGTATTTCAATATTGATGATGGCACACCAGGGACAACATTCAAATGCAAAGCTGATTTGTATGTCTGGATAGTGCCGCTAAGAAAACATCACAAGATATATTTATTTAAGAGGCCAGAGTTTCTAGCATGGATATTCGACTACATGCTAACCAACAAGAAGGTACTCAAGTACAAGACACCAGCAATTAGTCCACACGCACGGGGAATACCAATCCCCATCGCGGAAATTGCAAGCAGCTACGCGTGCTTAGGTGAATTCGAATATAAGGCATAGGAAATTATTAAATTGTTAACGTATAAAGAAGCATTTAGCGAGGCTTTAGCTTACTATAAGGGCGACGACCTACCTGCAAAAACATTCATAGACAAGTACGCACTTCGTACGACGAGTGATAAATTTGTAGAATCTACACCACCCCAGATGCAGGTCAGGATGGCCAAGGAGCTGCACCGCGCCGAAAGGCAGTACCCAAACCCCCGGTCATATGAAGAGATACTAGAAGCCATGACGGACTTCAAGTACTTCTCACCACAGGGGTCTGTGATGTACGGGTGTGGAAATCCCTACGCTAAGGTGTCTCTAAGCAACTGTTTCGTTGTTCAGTCTCCAACCGATACTATTTCTAGTATCGTGGAGCAGGGCAAGGACATGGCCAATATCATGAAACGCAGAGGCGGCGTCGGTATTGACATTACGCCTCTTCGCCCAGAAGCATCACACGTTAACAATGCCGCACGCACCTCTACAGGTGCGTGGTCCTTCGCTGATTACTACAGTTACATCTGTAGAATGATTGGTCAGGATGGCCGCCGTGGTGCGTTGATGATTTCGATAGATGTTCGTCACCCAGATGTATTCAAGTTCGCCATGATGAAGAAGGACTTGGCCAAGGTAACTGGTGCAAATGTTTCTATCAAAATCAGCGACGAGTTCATGGAGGCAGTTCGTGATGACGGTGAGTTCACCCTTCAGTGGCCTGTAGACTCAGCGAAGCCCACGGTAACAAACACCATCAAGGCTAAGGAGTTGTGGGCAGTCATCATTGACTCAGTACACGCGAGCGCCGAGCCCGGTCTCTTGATGTGGGATACGATGTTGCGCACACTACCAGCACAGTGTTACGCTGATGTTGGTTTCAACCACGTAACGACAAATCCCTGCGGAGAGATTATCCTCAGCCCAGAAGATGCCTGTCGTTTACTGGCTATGAACCTTACAGGTTTTGTAACAAACAAATTCAGTGACAAGGCTAAGTTTAACTTCAAACTCTTTAAAGAGAAAGCTAGGCTCGCCCAAAGAATGATGGACGACATCGTCGACCTAGAACTAGAGCGGGTCGAAGATATAATCAACACCGTCTCCGACCCCGCAGAGAAAAAGCTATGGAAGAAGATATACAAGCGTGGTCATGAAGGAAGGCGCACAGGCCTAGGTACTTTTGGTTTGGCAGATGCCATGGCCCAAATGTGCATCAGGTATGACTCAGAAGAAGCACTCAAGTTCGCTGACAAGGTCTACAAGACACTTAGAAACGCTTCTTATGAGGAGTCTGTCAACATGGCCAAGGAGCGGGGTTCATTCCCAGTCTGGGACTGGAACAAAGAAAAAGACAATGTCTTCCTAAAGGACCTAGCACCGGAACTGTACAAGGACATTTCCAAGTACGGACGCCGAAACATCTCCAACCTGACCAATGCCCCCACAGGTTCCCTGGCAATTGTTGCTGGCAACCTGTCCTCAGGTGTCGAGCCAGTGTTCAGATTCTACTACACCCGTCGTAAGAAATTAAACCATGGTGACGTCAGCGCCAAGGTAGACTTTATCGACCAGTTAGGTGATAAGTGGCAGGAGTTCAAGGTATTCCACAAGAACGCACAAGATTGGATTGAGATGAACGTAGAGGATTGGGATGGCCAGAGTATGCCGGAGCTTCCCGAGTACTTCGTCAGCTCCGACCAGATTGACTGGGAGAATCGTGTGCGCCTCCAAGGCGTTATCCAAAAGTACATCGACCATTCCATATCGTCTACCATAAATCTACCGTCCGATGTGTCTAAGGAGACAGTAAGTGAACTCTACCTTAAGGCATGGAAGGAAGGCCTGAAAGGTGTTACTATTTATGTTGACGGTAGCCGTTCTGGTGTACTTGTCTCCAGCAACACACCTAAAGATAGTAAGGGTCGCCCAACAAAGATAGCTCGAACACACGCCCCTAAGCGCCCACCTGTAGTTCCCTGTGACATATATCATGGGAAAGTACAAGGAGAACCATGGACGATTGTGGTTGGCCTGTTAGATGGAGAACCATACGAATTATTCGGCGGCCCAACAGCAGAGGCTGATATTCCTAAGAGTGCCAAGACAGGCTTCATGAGGAAGATTGGTGTTGCCAAGGACAGAAATAGATATGATTTATCCTACTTTCACTACAACAATGAGGTAGAGGTACCAGACGTAGGTAATATTTTTGCCAACAAGACTTACAGTACAGCTACACGTTTGTTGAGTCTGTCCCTGCGCCATGGAGCCCCTGTCCAACACATTGTTGAGCAGTTAGGTAAGGACGAGTCTCAGGAATTGTTCAGTCTATCCAGCATCTTACGGAGGGCACTCAAGAAGTATATTGAGGATGGCACCATCGTCTCGGGTGTTAAAGAGGGTTGCGAAAAGTGCGGAAGCTTAAACCTCAGGTACCAGGAAGGGTGCCCAGTCTGTCTGGACTGTGGCTTCACCAAGTGTAAATAATGTACAGCCCTAGGGTAAAACACCTTTTATTACACCCAGTTAATGGTCCCAAGAACGTAAAGTATAACAGTGTCGGTACGTATGAATCTGCAGTACCCTGCCGTACGAACCCCAAGAGGGTCTCCAAAAACAGGGTAACATTCATGCTATGTATCGAAAATGGCAAGATTCTGGGCGCACGCTGGGAAGTATTTGGCGACCCAGTGGCCCTGGCAGTCGCGAGTTGGTGCGTGATGAATATCAAGGGCAAGCAGATAGACGAGCTAGCACACCTCATAACGCCTGAGAACGCCGCTCTCGTCCTGGATATAAACGACGAGCTGGATATACGCTCTGGGTGTATGACCGTTCTACGGGCTCTTATGGCTGCTCTCGACGCCTATGAAGTTTACCCCTAATTTGTTTCTTTACACCTTTACTATTATCTTCCCCCAAATATTATTTTCCTTTTAACAATAGGTACATCTTAGCTTATTATAATACTGTAGAATGAGAGTTAAACGTAATATGTTAGGACAGTTGTTCGACCGTCTCAGAGTTGCAGAGCAAGCAGACCGCGACAAACACAATAACTGTCAGTGGGTATGTAGGTGCACATGTGGTAATTTAGTAACAGTTCGTGAGCACAGCCTAACGTCAAAACATACAAAAAGTTGCGGATGTCTTAAACGAGAAGTAGCAGCCAAGAAAAGTACGACACACGGACTTTCTAAACGACCAGAATACAAGGCTTGGGACGCGATGCGCCAACGTTGTACTAATCCGAAGGTTGCCATGTACCCTTATTATGGCGGCAGGGGTATAACGTATTGTTCTCAGTGGGATAATTTCAAAGTATTTTTTGAGGACATGGGCCCGCGCCCTGCAGGCGCTTCGTTAGAACGCTTGGACAATGATGGTCCGTACGCACCGCACAACTGCCGCTGGGCCGATAAGTTTACTCAGGGCAGTAACATGCGAAGTAACAGAAACTTAACATACTGTGGTGAGACCAGAACGATAGCCGAGTGGTCTCGGGAATTAAGTATTCCATATAATACCATATGGAGTAGGCTGCGTTTGGGTTGGACTACAAAAGAAGCCCTTTCGGGAAAAAGATTTTAGATTGCGTATACTTGTAGATTTAGACGGCGTGGCAGCTGATTTTTATGGCTCTTTGCTGAGTATATATAATGAGGAGTTTAATCGCTCCCTAACACCCGAGGACATAACCTCGTGGTCCTTAGGCTCTGACATATATACTGACACTACAGAGGACTATATCCGTACTTACTTTGACAGACCTGGGTTTTGGTCTGAGATGAAACCCATTCCAGGCGCCATCGAATCCCTTGAATATTTACATTCTCAGGGACATGAATTAAAAATAGTCACGGCAGTTCCGCTAGAAGCCCGTCAATGTTGCTACGAGAAATTGGTTTGGGTAGAGAAACATCTCCCATTCATCGGCCACGATAATTTTTACGCTACCCTAGATAAGGATGGCGTTCGAGGGGATATACTGTTCGATGACGGCCCCCACAACATCAAGGCTTTCCAAGGCCGCCTCACCTGCGTCATGGATGCAGCGTACAATAGAGAGGTAGATGCATCTTTTAGAGTTAAGTCTTGGGAATCGTTTATTAAAGTAATAGAGACTATTACTAAGTACAGAATTGTAGGTATTTCATAATGCGCGTAACGTGTAAAATTTGTCAGTTTGAGAAGGACGGTGCTTGTACTAAGAAGCGCCAAGGCGGCAAGCCCAAAAAGATTCAGCTCACCAAACGTCGTACTTGTAACGTTTACGAAGAAGATACGATGAAAGTATTTACCCAGTACCGCAAGAAAGAAGCAAACCGTGCTGCTCTCAGGCAACACGAGCTTAAACGCTCACAAATGGCTGCTATCATGCGTAAGTTGCAAGCAGAAAAGACAGCCCGTGGTATAGGAGACTCTAATGAATAAGAGTAAAACCTGTACAGAGTGTAATGGTGAGGGTAAGTACAAGGTCTACAACGCATACAATCCCAACTTCGAGGAAGAAGTTGTGTGTGATTACTGTCAACCTAAAGATAAGGACACTAGTAAGGTGTTACTTAACTAATGGATTTACCCAAAGAAGTAAAGTTCACAAGCCAAGAAGAGGCTGACGAATTCCTGAAGACAATTGATGCTCGCTTCATTGCGGGCCTGGATGAAGTCGGAAGAGGCCCTTTCGCTGGTCCAGTTGTCTCAGCCTGTGTGCTTCTTTATCCAGACCATGGTATTGTCGGTATTCGTGATTCTAAAAAACTCTCCGCCAAGAGGAGAGAGAGCTTAGCAGAGCAGATAATGGCCAAGTCGCAGTGGGCTATCGGTATTAGAAACAGCAAAGACGTAGACACTCACAATATCAGAGAGGCTACATTCCAAGCTGCAGCCGACGCCGCCTTCAAGTGTAGCATTCAGTCTAAAATGCCCATGGACTTTTTATTGTGTGACGGCGGTTTGCACTTGAGGGGCCGTGTGGATACGCCCAGCATCGCTGTTATTAAAGGTGACCAGTGGTTTGAATCCATAGGTGCTGCTTCAATCGTAGCTAAGGTGTACAGAGATGCCCAAATGGCTGCGTACCATGAGGTGTGGCCAGAGTACGGTTTCAAGACTAACCAAGGCTACGGAACAAAATTTCATTTGGAGGCCATTGAAAAATATGGTATCACTCCAATACACCGAAGGTCTTACGGTATGTGCAAGACTGCGCAGGTTCGGACAGACGCATAAGTATGCTTTATAAAAAAGACGAAGTTCTCGAAGCCCTTATTAGTAAGGGAATTGTTTTAGGTACTGCAGAGTCTGGGTACAGAGTAAATCCGTACCTAGAGATGCCCAAGTCCTTATCCTTTTCTGACGTTGCTATTGGTCAAGGAAAGAATAAGTGTTCTTCTAGGCTCGATGCGAGTGTTGCTTCAGAAGTAGCCAGAGGCTTGGAGCTGAATGTTCCTCTCATTGCTGCTAACATGTCTTCTGTAACAAATGCAGAGATGTGTATCAAGTTGCAACATGCGGGTGCTTTGGGTGTTCTCCACCGCGCCTGGCCTACAAAAGAAGAATACGTAAAAGAGGTTCAACGTATTGCAAACCATTGTCATTTAGTCGCTGCTTCAGTAGGAGTGGGCAAGGACCAGATAAGTTTGGCAGGTGATTTATGTGAAGCAGGGGCTAACATCATAGTCATTGATATAGCACAAGGTTACAGTGACGCTGTCATCGAGACTGGACGTGCAATCAAAAACAGGATAGGCCCACGCCCCAAATGGTTGATTGTCGGAAACACTATTAACCCCGAAATGATGTACGCTGTAGATGATTTTGCCGATGCAGTCAAGGTTGGTATCGCACAGGGCAGTGTTTGTGAGACAAAAAATACCGCAGGTTGTACTGAGAAACAATTCACTGCTGTACAAGCGTTTAAAGATGTGTCTAGAAAATTAGGACTTCCTATTATCTCGGACGGCTCCATTAAAGAGGCCGGAGACTTCACGAAGGCTATCGCAGCCGGTGCTAACTCTGTCATGGCAGGTGGAATATTCGCCCGCTGCCCAGAGAGTGCAGCAGACGAGGTAGACGTGGGCGGTGTAACTAAGAAGCTTTACTTTGGTATGGCATCTAGAGAAGCGCAGCGTCGTTGGCGTGGTGGTGTCAAGAAGGGAACTTGCCCAGAAGGTAAGACAACGCTGCTGGACATGGGAGAGTCAGTCCAAGCGCTCATAGAGCGTTACTCCGGAGCACTTAGAAGTGGAATTACATACGCGGGTGCTACTGACATTGTAACACTTCAAGATATCGTCAGATTCGTCCGCGTGTAGAAAGTATTTATATGAATAACAACAAACTTAAACACTACGCTAACCGTGTAAAACAAGAAGCCCGCGGCTTAGATAGAGTAATTATCGCCCGTCTCGCCGGAGTCACCTTTGAAGGTAGACAAGAATACCTGGCCAAGATGTCGAGCACCACAGAGGTTAGGTTAGAACGAGACCGCCGTAACGAATACGATTTCAATGCCGTTAAGGTGATGGCGTACTTCGACAAGGACGACCTGTGGGAACATGTAGGATTTATCCCTAGCACAATGAGTAAGCTCATTGCTACTAGTCTGGATAACGGTGTGGAGCTAGACGCTGTCGTGCACCGCATTACTGGTGGTATGGTTACTGAGAGTGGTGACCAACTGAATTTTGGATTGGAAGTTAAGATACTTCCACCACAGCATTAAACGAAAAGGTATTAGTATTATGGAAAGAGAAATTGATCCCGTCCTAGAAGGTCTTACTGAGCAAGAGCTTAAAGACACCATCGTCAGAAACGTATCTGAAATTAACAAAGTTAAAGAAGATTCGAGAATGTACTCCAAGGGTGCCCGTGAGGTAGTTAAGTCCTTGGATGACCGTAACGCTGATTGTCTAGAACTTATCGCACTCATGAGGGCCGAACGAAATGCGTAATAATGGCACGAAGCAAAAAGAGCAAGAGTATCGACCGATGGGTTAAGAGACATCAGCTAAAGCATTTGTGTGCTTGCGGTTGTGATGAATTTATTCCTATCAAGCGCGAGCATTACAAAAAATCTGTAGGTATACCTAAGTACATAAAAGGCCACAACCTACGCCCACAGCGCCCCATAGAGGAAGTCGCTGAGGAACAAAACAATAGTGGCTGGGATAAGTTGTCTCCTGAAGAACAACAACGCCGACTGAGTCAGCTTAAAAGTTTCCAAAAAGGGGAACTAAATCCTTCTTGGGTAGGCGGCCGCAGAGTGGACGAAAACGGTTACGTTCGGTTACTGATGCCCGACCATCCTTTTGCTAAGGATGGGTACATAGCTGAACACAGATACAATGTAGAAAATAGGACGAGAAAATACGACCCCAACAATCCTTTACTAGTAGAGATTGCGGGAGTCAAGTATCTTTGCCAGGAATCCATTGTACATCATATTGATGAAGTAAAAACTAATAATGATGCGGGCACAGGACCAGGGGACATAGGAAACCTGATGTTGTTACCAAACCAAGCGGCTCACTCTTTCATCCACCATAGTCCATTACCTATGGAGGAGAGGTTGCGTCGTATCAGTATTGGTGTTTACCACAGTAAACAACTAGACGAGGAATAAAATCCCTACATGCGAGATAAGAAGAGTTTCATCCTAGATACCAGCACACTTCTTTATAATGCCAGCAGCATTCGGGCGTTCGGCAGCAAAAACGTGGTTATACCTTATCCAGTTCTAGAAGAGCTGGACAGATTCAAAGATAGAGAGGGCGAGATAGGGAAGAATGCTCGTCAAGTAGTAAGAGAGTTAAATGAATTAAGAAAAATAGGAAGCCTCAGTGAGGGTGTGGAGGTTACACCAAAGGGTGGGGTGCTTACAGTTATCCTCATAGATTCTCATGGACCCAGGTCACCATCTTTGGACTTGTCCGTCGCGGATGACAGAATCCTTAACATCTGTCTTAGGGTCAAGGAAGAACTACCTGCACAGGAGATTGTTCTTGTAACCAAGGACATTAACCTCGCCGTAAAAGCCGAGGCACTGGGACTGGAAGCTCAGGACTTTACGTCAGACAGACTCATTGAATCAGCAGACGACCTCTATAAGGGCTGCATTAGCCTCAAGTGTGACTCGGAACTTATTGATAGTTTGTACGAGGGTGAGGTGTTGTTTACAGGAGACCTAGCGGAAGAGTTAGGTGAAAAGGTAAAGCTATACCCCAACCAATACATTACTCTCAGTTCAGAACAAGAGCCAGGTAAGTCAATCCTGCTTAGAGCAGGCACTACACATGAACCTGTTAAAGTTCTGAAAACTGCCCGCCCTTCCTGGGGCGTCTCTCCTAGAAACAGGGAACAGCACTTCGCTTTCGATGCGCTAATGGACCCTGACATTCCACTAGTTACTCTTGTTGGCCTAGCTGGTTCAGGCAAGAGTTTAATGGCTTTAGCGTGTGCCCTGGAGCAGGTAGAGGATTTAGGTATCTACGACAAACTAGTCGTCAGTAGGCCTGTCCAACCAATGGGTAAAGACATCGGGTACCTGCCTGGAACAGTGCAAGAGAAGTTGGACCCGTGGATGGGACCAGTCAAAGATGCTATTAACTTCCTTACTAGAAATAGGAAGCCAGGCGAAGATGCCTACGAGCATATGATTGAGACCGGCATGTTGGAGGTAGAAGCCTTGACGTATATCAGAGGTCGCTCCATCCCAAACACCTTATTCCTTCTGGATGAGGCACAGGATTTAACTCGCGCAGAAATCAAGACCATCATCTCTAGAATGGGCGAGAACTCGAAGCTTATTATTACCGGAGATGTCATGCAGATAAGCAATTCTTATTTGGATGCAACTAACACAGGATTGGCCAATGTTGTGGAAAAATTTAAATCCCACAAGGTCTCAGCTCATGTGACCCTGCAAAAAGGTGAGCGAAGCCCTCTGGCCACCATCGCATCAGAAATTCTATAAGATACAAGGACAAATATAATGGATAAGTACACGGTAAGAGAACTACACGGCCAGTTGCATGGAGAAGTCAAAACTACTGTTGTGACTGTCTCCGGCGGTCCAACACTTTTAACACCTGCACCGCTTAAAGACCGCAAGGACATGTCTTTGCACAACTCTGGCAGTGTCACTGTATACCTGGGAGGCGTAGATGTCACAATTAATGACGGTAAGCCGTTAGCCCCTGGTGCTGATTTTCAGATAGAAGCAGGTCGAGTGGAAATGTATGCCGTGGCCTCTGGGATTGACCAACTAGTTAGAGTTTTCGAAGTTTCATAATAGTAAAGGAATAAATTATGTCAAGAGACCACTATAGAGGTGTACCGAAAACCAGAGATGCAATCGTCCGTCCAGACGGAACTGTGGAGCCATTGGATAAAATACGTCAAGACTTGGGACTAGGGAGTGGTGGTGCAAGCGGCCCCGTAGTACAGGTGGGTTGGACTTCGACCACAAATATCTATGCACGTTCCACAGGGAGTGATACATCGGGCAGTGGCACACTCGCCTCTCCTTACAGGACCCTTGTCAGGTGTTTGGAGGACGTCCCTAACATAACAGACGGCTCTGACGTGTTCATCGACATCTCCAGTATAGGTACGGAGACTGTGTTAGGTCCCCTGCGGTTACCGCCTGTTTTGGGCAGCAGAAAAAGAGCTGTCGTCACAAATGGTAAAACACTGAGGTCAGATTATAGGTTTGCTAGGCCCTTCAATATTTATGCCGAACCTACAGTTATCCAGACTTTTACCGTTAGCTCCACAGCGTCTGCAACCACTTCCCTTAGAAAATCGTATACTCTAACTGGTGCGGGGTGGGTACCAGATGAGCACAAGGGTAGGTTTGTTATTGGGGCAGGTCAGTTCCATACCGCAATTATTGTAGGTAACACAGAGGACACCATCGTTGTCAGCGCTAACCTTGCTTTTACAGGCCAACTTTCTATCGTGGAGCCCTCCGCTACACTAAAATGTGGTTACATTTCAAATCCGGGCGGGGTGTTATTTGCAGAGGCGTTTACGACGGGCAACGTTAATGTTGATTTGGCTATAACTGGCGTGGCCTTTGAGCACAACGCATCCGGACAAAGTATCCGCGTTTACGGCGGCCAAGATAATTTCTTTGAACTGTGTTCTTTCGATGGTGTGTCGATGGGTGGGTCAGAAGGCATTATAAAATACAACGGTTGCCTCTTTAACGGACAAGTAGACTGGGAGCGCTCAACTGTTGACTTTGATTACTGCTTTTTTAATAACGCGGTTATCCCAGAGTTCAACGCAGGTAACTCAGCATACGGAGGGTGTACACTCTTAGGTATTGGCCCGCTCGGCTCAGACCCTGTGTATAACAGGGACCGTGCTCACCCGAACCAGCACGTGGAGAACTGCACCATCGTTAGCGGTACTGGAGATGGTATCGTGGCCTTTAACGTTAGCCGCTCTTTTGTTGGGGACACCACCATAGACTACTGTGCAGGCGACGCCATTTCAGCTGACCGCGGCGCCAACCTCGTAGTCAGGACTGTGACTGGGGCAAATAACGGCGGCTATGGTGTTCTTGTTAATAACGCCGCACAGGTTGAGATAAGAACAGGCGCAGTCACAGGTGCTTTGGGAGATTTCAAAGTGGGTACCCTGCTGAATCCGAGCACTTGGGCAGGCTTTGTTTCCGCCGGCGGAAACATGCTTGATGTTAATACGGTCAGTGGTACCTTATCAAGAATGTTTGCTGTTTAACCAGGAGAATAAATTATGTCAAGAGACCATTATAAAGGAGTTCCAAAAACTAGAGATGCCCAAGTTGATGCCCAAGGAAGGTTAAAACCCTTGGAGAAGGGAGGCGGTAAGCCTGCAGTTACCTTGTTTAACCAAGGCAACACCAATGTTGAAATTGTGTCTTACCGTGCAGACGGTGCTACTGTGAGGGTCTACGTCGATGCCATTAACGGGAACGACTCTAATAACGGCACTACTCCTAACACCCCCTTGAAGACCTTAATAGGTGTTCATCGTAAATTTCCACTCCACATGCTTAATGAGAGCCGGACAATTGTTAACCTGATGAACAACACTAACACACAGGTTACTTACACTGTGGGGTCTTTGCATGTTGGCGGGGGAGATGAAATCCTAGTTAACAGTTATGTATACCGCGGCCCAGCGATGATTCTAATAACACCCACTACAGGCCCGGCGGCTGCAGCACTTGACTCCACTCCCGCTGTGATAGTAAACCAGGCCGGCGCCGCAGATGGTACAGGCCGAAGGACCCGGTTAGATTTTACTTCAGCAGCCCCCGGCTGGACCACAAACGATTTGGCCGGCAACTTCGTAAGGGTGTCACGAAACGGTACAAGGGTCTTTGATGAACTCCCTATCACGGAGAATAATTCTAGTGCCCTTTTCATTGATTGTCTAGGTATTGTTGGTGTTATACTCAGTACAGACGTGGTTGAGATAGTAGAGCCGGCAGTGATTGTCTCAGGCTTGGTATCCTCATTCTCCGTGGTGGGTGGTCGTGGTGCAGGTGGTTTCCTTGGCAATACAATAGCAGACGAAATGGGTGCAGTGTTTGAACGCCTCTCATTTTCTGACATGATGTCGTCTGGCGTAGACAGTCTACAGTTTGATAGGTGCCGTTTTGGTGATAATGGTGGGTTTGGGTCCATTATAATGGGCGGCAGCGTTAACTTTAGGAACACTATCACCAAAGGGTTAACCCTTCAACTGCTCTGTAGCAGCACTACACACCCAGTAGGGCGCTCAGATGATGCACCTCTCAACCCAGCTGTGCAGGTCGCCCTGAACGCCATCCAATCCACACTACTCATTGGTGGTAGTGCCGCCAGCAACCCGCGCGCGCCCGCCTGCCTCGTCTTCTCCTACCCAGTGGCGTCCTACCGAGCCGCCGGGGATGGTATCAGGATTTATGGTAACGGTACATCCTTTATGATGGACAGTAACACTGCACTTACCGGCTCAGGAAATGCAGTAGGTGTTACTTGTAAGCAAGGAGGATATTGCCGTATAAACGGCGGCGCATTAACGACGATTGCAGGTAGTAGTGGTGACCTTAGGCTAACCACCGGCGCTACAATAAAACTAGGTACTGCAGCTGGTCAATTTCAAGAAGCTGCTGGATGGAATGGAAATTTTACCCGCGCGTTAGAGGGCACAGCAACAGCACCCACAGGTGATGGCAGTATTATTACGACACACAGTATTAGTTAATCTTTAGCGAAGGGCAAGTTCCATATGGCTGACAAACCGTCGATGGTTTATTTGGACAACAACGCGACAACAGAGTTATCTCAGGATGTTGCGGGGGTGGTCATGGACATGGTGTTGCACAACATTTATGGCAACCCTAGCAGCAAGCACGAGGTAGGAGAAAAGGTCAGGACTATTATCGATGCCGCAAGGTACGGAGTGGCCCAGAGCCTTGGTTGTAGCTCAGAGGAAATAATTTTTACAAGTGGAGGGACCGAGGCCAATAACCTAGCCCTGCGTGGTGTGTACTACCCAGATGATACTAGGCCAAGCGACCTCATCATCTCAGGGGGTGAGCATGCATCTGTTTACGCCACCGCCATGGACATAGCTGGAGAAGATAGGATTCGTCAGATACCTATACTACCCAATGGCTCACTGGACATGGATTTTGCGGAACGGCTGATTACGGAGGACGTAGTCCTTGTCTCTGTTATGTTATCTAATAACATTACAGGCAATATATATCCTATCAAGGAAATAGTACGTCTCGCTCACGACCGTGGTGCACTAGTACACTGCGATGCCGTCCAGGCCTATGGTAAAATACCAATAAATGTGCGGGACCTAGGTGTAGACCTTTTGTCTATCTCTGGACACAAAGCCCATGCCCTTCCAGGGGTCGGAGCTTTGTATATTAGAAAAGGAATTCAGCTGCACCCAACACTAACGGGTGGTGGCCAAGAGTCAGGCGCTCGCGCCGGGACAGAAAATTATGTAGGAATAGCATCTCTTGCCACTGTTGCCAACGATATAACACGCCGTGGCGGCAACATGGAGTCAGGGTTAAGGGATGTTTTCGAGAAGGGCCTCTTAAAACGAATACCAAATGTAATCGTAAATGGAGTGGAATCCCAACGGGTGCCTAATACGAGTAGTATAACTTTTAAAGGTGTACACTCGGCATCAATGTTAACGGCGTTATCTGAGCAGGGAATTTATGCTTCTGCAGGCTCGGCCTGCTCCTCGGGCACTGCGAAGCCTCCCCGCACCTTAATATCAATGGGCATGTCCGAAGAGGACGCCTTGAGTACTATAAGATTTAGTTTTTCAAGTATGTCTAAAATAATGGATGTTGCTCTGGCTGTAGAAGCATGTGTAAAGTGTGCGGAAACGCTTAGACAGGGCGCCGAGTCCGAAAATACGTAACAAAGGAGAATAATATGGGTGAAATGTTAGCATGGGTTGCTGCCAACTGGCAGCTTATTGGTGGCACCGCAGGTGCTGTAGTTATGGGTGCGAGTATTATGGTGAAAGCCATTGCTCCTCTTACCGCCAGCACGGCCGATGACCGAGCCGCAGGCTGGTTAGACAAAGTGCATGGATGGTTAAACAAGATTGCACTCAATCCACCAAAAGTGTAGTACATTAAGCTACATGAGTGTAAAAGCCCTCGCAGTAGCGGGGGCTTTTATTTTACGTACTGGCGAATCACCTTTACATCACCCCCTATCTTATATTATTTTTAATAAAACATGCACAACATCCTCGTAATAGATAAGACAATAGGCCCAGCGATGAAATTTATCGACGCTCTGTCTAGCCCCAATTTAGAAGTCACGTTTACCGACCAATTAACACAAGCTATCAAAAATGTCAAGAGAAATGATTACGATTTGATTATTCTCGGTGACAGAACTGATGACGGTACCACGTACGACGCCGCTCTAGCCATTAAAGATGGCAAGAAGAACAAACAAATACCCATAGTGTGCGTTGGCACCAACACAGGTAAGATTGCTAAGATTATGAAGCTATTGCGACCATATGCATTCTCAACATCCCCTGGTACCGTCTCTATCACGGTCGGTAGGGTGGCCCAGTATTTAGGAAATAAGGAGTAACAGTTGCCTGAGTTACCAGAGTGCGAAACAGTTGTACGAAGTATAAGGCCTCATATCTGGGGCTGTAAAATAATCAGGTTTATCGCAGCTGAGGGGCACGAATTAGACATTGATGGTGACAGACTCCAAGAACAAAACATTAGACACGTCGGCCGCATCGGAAAGTACATCATCTTCAAGTTGGACGATGGGTACCTGGTATCACACCTCCGCATGACCGGGCAATGGCGTTTTGTGAACAAGAAGTACCCAGCTCCAACTGCGGACAAGCACTTCCGCTGGGCGTTTACCATTAGGGGACACGATGGTAATTTTGTAGGACACCTTTGGTTTAAAGATGTACGTAAATTTGGCACTATGGTTTGGGTGGATTCTCTTGCAGAGTTCGAACCTTTCAGTAGACTTGGAGTAGATGGCCTGGAACTGGATGACCCCAAAGAAGTGTTTAAAATTTGCCAAGTTGCTAAAAAAACTAGGCGGCCTGTAAAAAATTTCCTACTGGACCAGGCAGTTATTGCGGGGTGTGGTAATATATATGCTTCCGAAGCCCTATTTAAGTCTAAAATTAACCCAAAGGTTTCTACCAGGGACCTAGAGTCAGATGTAATTACAACCCTCTGCTCAAATTTACATGAGATATTTCAAAAATCAGTGGACCTAGGTGGGTCTTCTGTGTCGGACTATACTGGTGGTCAGTATCAGGACGTACTTCAGGTCTATGGTCGGAAGAAAGAACCCTGCTTTGAGTGCAGTACCCCCATAGAGAAAATAACACAAGCAGGACGCAGTACCTTTTTCTGCCCAACCTGCCAGGGAGAAGAAGAAAATGAACTTTTTTAGTATAGTGTGGATGAAAATTGTTAACCTTTTTAAAGAGGCCAACCTAAAGCCCCTGGACCCGGTACCAGTACCGGTAGCTGAGCCCGTAGTGTTAGAACTGCTCCCAGATATTGAGAGGCTAACAGAGGATATCGAGCGAGTAAAAATAGCAGTCCCTAAGATGGAAGTTATACAGCTCGATGCAGTTGTGGCATCTCTGGACCAGCCTAAAGAAAAAGTGGAGCCGACAAGAAGGCGCCAACTCACTAAAAATTTCCACATCGACGAGTTTGCCTGCCATGATGGTACACCTGTCCCCGAAGAGTTGTACCTGAATGTGTTGGAACTAGCTGAAAATCTACAGGTTTTGAGGGATGCTATTGGTAAACCAATCAAAATCATGTCTGGATACAGGCACCTAGAGTATAATAAGAAAATAGGTGGCGCCAGAAAGAGCCAACATATGGAGGCTCTGGCAGCTGATATCAAGGCCAAGGGCATCGGCCCCAGCAAGATGGCCGACCTTATTGAAGACTTTATCAGCAAAGATAAACTTAAGAAGGGTGGTGTAGGCAGATACCCCACCTTCACACACTACGATGTTCGTGGTAAAAATGCCCGCTGGAATGGCACTCGTAAGAAAAACTAACCATAGATTACTTTAGGTAATACCCCCCTTTACATCTCCCCCTATGTGTCTTATTATTAGTAGGAACTTGAACACCAAACGGTAACTTTAGCACTATGAGTATTGGCTTGAACGAAAAAACTTGTGAAATTCTACGTAAACCTGTTGCATCACACTCGCGCAGAGGACCAAGCGGCTCCTACAGCTACCACAAAGGTAGCGATGTAATTCGCCGCCTTAACGAAGCCTTTGGGCATTGTTGGTCTTCTGAGAAATTAGAGTCAGAGGTGGTGGAGGACCAAGTACTTATGCTTGTCTCCCTCACTGTATACATGGATGGCGATACCATCACCCACCAAGGGTATGGAAGCGCGGACATCAAGCGGCGTAATAACGATAAAAAGATTGTAAGTATCGGAAACGATTACAAGTCTGCTTTTACTAACGCGCTGAAGAAAGCAGCTGAACAGTTCGGTATTGGTCTTGGGGACGAGGACGAAGAGAATGTCTCCCCCACCAAGACGTACACGCCGCCACCAGCCGCCCAGTCGCGACCACCCATGCAGAGTGCTCCACAGAGCTACTCACCGCCCCCACAAAGCGCTGCACCAACCAGTAGACCACCAATGTCTACAAGCTCTTCCAGGCCTCCCATGGCCAGACCAGAGCCGATAAAGTCACGCGCACCAATGCAGGCCCGTCCAAGTGGTATGGGCGGAGGTATAAGGGCAACGGCCGCGGCAGCAGTCAACAACGCTGTATCAGAACCAGAGCCTGCTCCAGGTGTGCCCTCAGCAGCACCAATCAACCCTGAACCGATGGCCAAGCCGGAGGTAAAGAGCGATGTTATTAGCTCTGTGCAGGAACATGCGCTGGTCAGACTCGCCGCCATGAAGGGTCTAACGGAAGCAGAAATAGTTATGGGGGCTCTACCAGAAAGTGGTAAGGTCTCTTTCAAAGAACTCTTACGTACAGAAGCATCTGAAGTAATTAAGTATGCTAACGTACAACCACAGGGAGCCGCTAATGTCTAACCTTGAACTTGTTGAAGCTACTTTACCTGATAGTGAATTTTCTTTCTACATCACAAAGTTGCCGGAAGAGTTCATTGCCGACAAACTAGCATTAGTTTCCCCAGAGACAGGCGTTATCTGTCAGATGGAGTACCAGAACTTCCTATTCATGGAGCTGGTGCTGAACCTGGAACGCCTGTTTCATTACATGGCCGAGAGTTCCGGTGGCGACCCTGACTATCAAATCAAGATACGCAATGAGGTGGAGGCAGAAATATACAAGGCCAACCCCATGTTGTCCCCAGACAGAGTTGTGCTCACCAAGCAGGGACTTCTGAAACCATCTGACACGGCAGAAGGCACGCTGTTGCCAAAGCTTAAAGGATGGGGTCGCCAGATTGAGGATATCAATCCTTATATTGTGGTCGAGGAGTTCGAAATCATAAGTGTGTCCGACGAGGACATGCCACCCATGCCAGACAGTTCATCATTCACCAGCCGCTTTGATACAGTAGAGCGAAAATGGGACAGACTGAATATCGAACTTAAAATCAGGAAGTTCACTAAGAATGACCTGGCTTTTATTTTCGGCATGGATGTGACCTTCACAGAGGATATCCACTACAAGATTCACATCATCCAGAAGTGTCTCGAAAAAGCAGACGCTGTGTTCAGTCTCTGCGATGCAGTGGGTGTTACAGAGGAAGCGAGGATTCCGGTCCTAGCCGACGAACTATACGAACTGTGTATTGACGTCAACCCCTTTCTCAAGTCCGAACTGATTGACTTGGAGGAGTTGCGGACAAATAAGCCACCATCCCGCAGAGACCCCGGCACTCGCCGCGCTGACAAAAAAGCTAGCAAGGTCAAGAAGGGTAGCGGCAAGGTCTTTGTTGACGTAACGAAGACGGAGTTACTCTCATTGGCTGACAGGATGCGCACCCGTGTAATTGGCCAGGAGGAATCGATTGAGAAGATAGTCGATACTATTCAGATTGCTAGCTGCGGTTTGCGACACCCAGAAAAGCCCATCGCCACGTACATGATGTGCGGTTCGACAGGTATCGGAAAGACGTTAGTATCTAAAGTTCTGGCCGAAGAGTTGTGCGGCTCCCGTGATAACATGGTCCGAATCGACTGCTCAGAGTACACACAGCAGCACGATGTGCAGAAGCTGATTGGTGCACCGCCAAGTTACGTTGGTTACGAGGACGGTGGTTTTCTCACAAATGCCATCCAGGAGAACCCCTTCTCCGTCGTTCTCTTCGATGAAATCGAAAAAGCCCACAGTAAGTTGTTCGACATGCTCCTGCAGATTATGGATGACGCTCGTCTGACTGATGGTAAGGGTACTGTAACAGATTTCAGGAACTGTATCATTCTTATGACCTCAAACATCGGTGTTTCCGAAGGCGAGGCAGTCAAGAATACCACTGGGTTCGGTGATGCGTCCGTCCTAACTGAGGATAAACGTGAGGCCGCGTTGAAGACGGCACTTAAGAACAGATTTAGGCCTGAGTTTTTGAATCGTATCGATGAGACACTCAGCTTTAGGTCGCTCAACAAAGAAGACGCACTGCAAGTCATCGACCTGCTCCTGGACAAGGTAAAAGGTTACCTTAAGGATAAACAAGTAGCCGTTGATTTCACCGATAGTGTTAAAGACATGGTCTTTGACAAGGGATTCTCCAAGAAGTATGGAGCGCGTCCCTTGGAGAGAACCATCGATAAACAAGTAATTAAAGCCATGGCTAAGATGTTGTTGAAAGATGAAATCAAAGAAGGCACACGTGTCTTGGTAGATTTTGTCGACGACAAACTCACAGTTACTGAGGTAAAACCCAAAATTGCCCGGAAAAAAATCTCCACGATAGTTAAGGCGTAGCATTATGAGTCACATGTCAATACCAAATATTTTTGAGAAGCACGAAGGCGACAGGTTGATGTGGGATATTTATTCCCGCCAGCTCAAGGACAGGATTATCTGGTTAGGTACAGATGTAAACTCCCACTCCGCCAATGCCATTGTTGCACAGTTACTTTACCTGGATACCCTAGACAAGGATAAGGATATCCATCTATACATCAACTCTCCGGGGGGTGTTATTACTTCCGGGATGGCCATCTACGACACCATGAACTACATCGCGTCTGATGTCAGCACAATCTGTATCGGTCAAGCTGCATCAATGGGTGCGTTCTTGTTGGGTGCAGGTGCTAAAGGTAAGCGTTTTATCCTACCGAATGCGGAGGTGATGATTCATCAACCGTCAGGAGGTGCATCAGGACAAGCATCGGACATTGAGATAACAGCTAAGCACATCTTAGCAATGCGCTCACGTCTGAACAGACTAATGTCCGAACACACTGGTCAACCGGTAGATAAGATAGCATTAGACACAGAGAGAGATAACTTCATGACCGCTGAAGAGGCGGTAGAGTATGGCATTGTTGACGCTATTGTTAATAAGAGAGACCGCGCCATGTATAAAGATCAAGACGAGTAAGAGTGAGCGCAAAGGAGAACTAGAATGGGTAGAGGAAGGGCATTTAGTCCGCTAGAAGAACAACTTCTGCGTGAAAATTTCGACAAGACGATAGCCGAGTTGGAGGAAATGCTCCTTCAACGCGGCTACCGCCGTTCACGCAAGAGTATCAATCGTAAGCTGGAGAAGATGCGAGACGACGGTGGCATTGGTTTTAGAAGTAAAGATACCATCAGGCGCTCGTATAAACAACGAACGCGCAGGAAAAAGATGGAGGCAGGCGAGGAGCCCGCTCAGTCAGAATCTTGGCGAAATAACAACAACGGTTTTGATACCGGCACAGGTTGGGATGACCTGGACTAAACCAAACGAAGACAAGAGGCTCAAAGCCAAACCTACCTACTGGCGCATCATCCAATTGCTGCGCAAGCTCCGTGTTAAACACAAGGAACGCAATAAGGGTGAGCCCGGATTTCACATCACAGTGGATGACTTCGGCATTGTCTTCAGATTCAACAAGAGGCAGACCTTTGCTTCCTATGAAGGGTGGGATATTTTTGACGTAGACATGGACGTTTACGAAAAAAATCCTCTGGAATTTGGACGCAATTTAATGTGGGTTCTGATAGACAAAGGCTATATGTCTTATCTTAGAGACCCAGAGAACGGGAACACCAAGGTTTTCAGGCACTTCTTAATCACTGAGGGTTGGGCAGAGAAAATTCTCGACCGCAGGCTTGAGGAGTATAAGGATGAACCTCGAAACAGGTTTAGAATAGAGCAGATTAAACGGCTTAGGAAGATGCCACTGCACTATGTCATTATGCACTACCCCAGCATGTTCGACTACTCATGGTAATTATCTTTACGACCATAGTCGTATGTCTATTCCTAGTCCTTATTGGTTGGATGGGTATCCAGACTGGCAAATCCCGCTCCGACGAGGTGCTTGGACAGCTAAAGGCTGAGAGTAAGCAGAGCGAGGCAGAGCGCCAGGAGTTGGTGGAGCTGAATGCTCTATCTGCAGCACGCATACTTGAGTTAGAGACACAGCTAAGAAAAACAGTTAGCCAGAAGAAGAGTTCTGAAGTCCGCACAGGGCTAATAGTGGAACAGATGGCACCCTTTTTAGAAGGATTCCCGTACGACCCCCGGTCCGCAATCTTTCTCGGTAAACCCCTAGACTTTCTAGTATTCGATGAAGATGGTATTCATTTTGTGGAAGTAAAGAGTGGGAAAGCTCAGCTTAACAGCAACCAACGAAGGATACGTGACCAACTTAAGGATAAGAAGGTCACGTTTGAAGTGTACCGCATCAAAGGGGAGTAGGCATGAAGTTACAAGAGCGAGGATATTCTTGTGGTCCTTCGGCATTACGTGCAGCTTT
>Ga0210003_1000061_pt1 | contig 91904 bp, 92 predicted proteins | sample LantaG_FD_182804 | JGI IMG/M metagenome (GOLD analysis project Ga0210003, IMG submission 182804) | Deep subsurface microbial communities from Baltic Sea to uncover new lineages of life (NeLLi) - Landsort_02402 metaG (SPAdes) (version 2) | ecosystem: Environmental > Aquatic > Marine > Oceanic >... | reverse complement strand
AGATACCGCCGGAGTCGCCTATGTCCTGGCCGTTGCCTGCCAATCTTACTGCAAATTTGTCCTCCGATCTCGTATCAATGTAATACGCGCCGTCTGAGTCGTACTTACGGATAATCACCGACTGGCGGGCCTCGAGCGGACGCACAAACGCCTCGATAGTGCACTGGCTCAGAGCGCTCAAATCAAGCGCAGTATCAACCCCGCCGTCAAGCGCGAACAAACCCACTCCGGGGTCGTTGTTGCCGGATTCATTGAAAAAAGCAGCAGATGCACCGGCTGCGTTATAACTCGGGTTGGCGATGCCATAAGTAACATCATAAGATGAGCTTCCAGGCAGGCCGGCATCTTCGAACCTGTTGACGGTAACAGCCCCGATGGTGTCGGTATCGCCGGAAAGCTCCTGGCCGACAGTTCCGTCAAAATGCCAGTGGAAAAGCGTTTCGGCCCTGCCCCAACCGACCAAAGCCATGATAACACCACAAACCACTAAAATGCCCGGTTTTTCCTGCATCGCATTCAACCTCCGGAACATTACTGGGAACTTCAAGAGCGAACGCACCTATGCCAACAACGGCATTTTCACTACGGCCTCTTAACCGATTTGCACTTTTTCACACCTTCCTGTTCTTATGTAAAGAACTTCCCTACAATTATATGCCCATACCGCCGCCGAATCAAGAAAAAACCGACGCTGACCCCGTATATATGGAACGCACCCACACATCAGGCGAATAGTATTTGACGGACACTGCATTTGGCAATAGAATGGTCAGCAAGCATATAGCAGTCAAAATACTTGGAAAGGACTTAGCGATGGCTAATAACGTAGTTGAGCTTAACGACACCTTATTTGACGAAGTTGTTCACAACTCCGATACACCCGTACTTGTTGATTTTTGGGCACCATGGTGCGGCCCCTGCAAGATGATGGGGCCGATCATTGAAGAAATAGGAAGCGACTATGCCGGTAAAGCCAAAATCTGCAGGGTGAACACCGACGAGGCCAGGGATAGTGCTATGGAATTTGGAATAAGCGCTATACCCACACTTATCCTGTTCAAAGGCGGACAGGTTCAGAACAAATGGGTTGGTTTGACCGGCAAAAAGGATATAGCTGCGGCTCTTAATAAGCTGCTCTGAAAAAATTATCAAAAACCGGAACATCGGCGACTATGCCGCCATTAGCCCTTTTCTTTAGCATGACACGAGGCAGGTATCTCGGTTAATACCAGACGGTTATGATGATATTCGGCTCGGTTTTCTTCGCCTGGACGTTTCCGGTCACCGTATTGGTTCTCTTTACTGCGATGCCGGGGTTCTCTTTTAACCAGTTTGTAATCTGGTCATCAAGAAAGGCTACCGCGCCGGCATGCAGCTTTGCAAAGAACGTTTTGACGCCGGTAATTCGATCCGCAGAAACCTTGATTTCCCGCGACTTCGGTGAAGAAACACGCCGTGATAAGTCGATCTCAGAGACACCGGCCGTCGCATCATCGCCAAGATTCAAAGGCGAATGCGAAACGGTTGTACTGCTGATATCATCGTCGTCAAAAGGGATGGGCTTATCATCATTCGGCGTAATCGCGCTACCCTCACCGTAAACTATCATCTCGTCAAGGTCTTCGCTCCCAAAATCCTTCGTGTCAAAATCTCTGCTATCTATATCGCCCACAGAGAGGCCCTCCAAAAAAAGCGATTTCCATATATTACTACTGTAACTCAAACATATCTATTCGTCAAGCAAAAAAACCGTAATCCCAGCCTGGATGGTTGTTTTGGTGATGGTCTAAGTTTTCCTGAGTTTTGGCCCCTGGAGCTTCGTTTGGTCTGTCTCGGCGGTCGAGTTTTTGGCACCGGTCTTTTCTGGCTTCACGTTCTCTTTTGTGGGGGAGGTTTTTCCCTGTTTGTCCTGCGGGTTCTCCTTGGTAAGTGCCTGCAGCTTCTTATTAAGCTCATCCAACAGGTTTTTCAGTGTTTCGGCTTCGTTTGTTGCCCTGTCGGATCTGAGTTTAAGCTCATTCATCTGCGCCTTTACCTGTTGTGCTTCGTTGTTTGCTTTGATGACCTCCGCCCTGGCCCGTGCAACCTTGTTTTTTTCAGCCTTAACCTTCTCGGCGGCATCGAGAAGCTGCTCCTTTATCAGGTCGAGTTCGTCCAGTGCCTGCGCCTTTTCTATCTGGGCCTTGAGTTGGTCGAATTGTGCCTGGGCGGCCTGGCGTTCGATTCTCTCGGCATATGCGGTTGTGCCGAAGGGGTCGGTTAGAGTCTGCTGAAGCCCATGCTCATATTGTGGTGTGCTGTGTTGTTTGCGTACATTCTTAATCATATCGCTATACTTAATGCCGCCGGAGGAGATACTTGGCGTAAGGATAAAGATAACCTCGGTGGCCTTTTCTTCGTAATCCTTACTTGAAAAAAGAACCCCCAGCACAGGAATGTCTTTGAGGAAAGGCACACCGCGGACAACGGCTCTTTCTTCGGATTTTCTCATACCGCCTATTACAAGGCTGTTGCCCGGTTCGATACGGTTTTCCGCGATGTCAATTTTCCGTTCGGTAATAATGGATGTTTGGACAACCCCTTCGGGCTTTGACTTCGAGCCGAGTTGTATTTTGGTGCTCAGACCGACCGAACCATCTGCAAAAACGTGAGGAATAACCTCCAGGCTGTCTGCAACCCATTGATACTCGGTGGAACTAAATGGAGTATCGTACCCCGGCTGGATAATTATTTTCTCGAGCGGCACATTATCTCTCAACATGATTGAGCCTTTCTGCCCATTGACCACTTCAATGGTGGGATTCATGAGGATCTTTAGATATCCTCTTGAAATCAGCATATCAACAACAGCCCGGAACTCATGTCCTGTTATACCCTGATTCTTCCAGTAGCCGAGGTCGAGTCCGAATGTGGCTCTTTTGGATTCTCTCAGTGAAGCCCCCGGGAAAGCCGGTAATAGATTGCCGGACGCATCAGTTTTTCCCCCAAGTGTTATCTTTTCTCCGAGGAGGTTGTCTATCTTGACGGTTGTTTCCCAGTCCATGGTTACGTCGGCAAAGCGCTCCAGAATGAGGCAGTCGACATTTACCTGTATCGGTGGGACATCAACCTTATCGAGAAACTCCAGGACTTTGTCGGCATCTTCGTCGTTTGGGCATTGAAATATCAGTTGGTTTGTGGCCTCGTTGGAGCTAATAATATACATCGGCTTGGAGATCTCCTGGCCCTTGTCATCCTTTAATATCCGCACAAACTGCTCATTAATGAGTCGTGCCAGTATATCCGGAGGATGCTGCCTGGTGAAGTAGAGGATTTTTACACCCTGATCGACATAGATTCTTCCCGGGGCGCGTCTGTAGAGTTCCGGCAGGGGATTATCGACGTGTGGATTTTCTTTGACCTGTTCCAATTCATTCAAAATCCCTTTTGTTTGGAGTTCAGCGGACTTTTCGTCAAAGAACGTTCCGCAGCCGCCAATAAAAAGGAGCCACCCGAGAAGAAGAACAAAATATTTTCTCGCGACAAGTTTCGCAAGGCAAGTAATAACCATCGCAACTCACACTCATGAACTGAAAACGCACATGTCAAACTGTATACAATAGTATATCGTAGTTTGTTTGAGATTGTCATTAAAATTGGGCCGGTTGACAGCGAAAACAGGTGACTGTCCGGCGATTGTGTGCTAATCTTGATGATTATGACCAGACACGAGAACAATGGCGTAACGATATGTTTCATTGCGCTGGGATGCCCGAAAAATGTGGTCGATAGTGAAAGAATGCTCGCGGAAATCGTGCAGGCTGGTTACCTAATAACCTCAGAGCCGGATACTGCCGATGTTGTCATTGTAAATACCTGCGGTTTTATCGAACCAGCAAAAGCCGAAGCGTTTGAAGCTATTCGGCAAGCGGTAGCGGCCAAGAAACAGGCAAGCGTCAGGAAGGTTATTGTCGCCGGCTGCCTTGCCCAAAGACTCGGCCAAGACATCTTTGATATGACCAGCGGCGTAGACGCGATTGTCGGTCTCGGGCAACGCGACGACATAGTACCGATAATCAAGGCAACACTCGCCTCGGATCACCCGCTTGAGTACATGGATCATCCATGCCGGCAAGCCGGCGACTACATCCCCGACGACAGGGTCCGACTGCCGATAATATCACGATACTGGGCATATCTCAGGATCAGTGAAGGCTGCGACCATCGCTGTTCCTTCTGCACTATCCCGAGCATTCGAGGGCCATTTCGAAGCAAGCCGCAGGAACTTGTCCTGGCAGAAGCGGCTGAACTCGTCGCCGCAGGGGCCGTCGAATTAAACATCATAGGGCAGGATACAACGTACTACGGCCGAGACCGGAATGAAAAAAACGCCCTGGCAAAGCTGCTGCAGCAAATCGAGAAAATTGATAAACTTCGGTGGATTCGGTTACTGTATTCTTACCCAACATGGATTACAAGCCGCCTTATCAACACGATGGCAGCCGGCGACAAAATCGTCCACTATATCGATATGCCAATCCAGCACATAAACGACAAGATACTAAAAGCAATGAGACGACCGGATACCAAAAAAAGCATCACCAGACTCATCGAGAACCTGCGAGACGCAGTGCCCGATATCGTCCTGAGGACCACGCTGATTGTTGGTTTTCCCGGAGAAACCGATGAGCAGTTCGAAGAACTCATCGAGTTCATCAGGTGGACCCGCTTCGAAGCGCTTGGCTGTTTTACATACTACCCCGAATCCGGTACCCCCGCCGCCAGGATGCCGGGCCAGATCTCACAGGAAGTTAAGCAGCAGCGGCTGGAACGACTCATGCTGACCCAACAGAAAATCGCCTTCGAAAAGAACAACAGCCGAATCGGCCAAACCCTCCAATGCCTCATTGATTCTGTTGAACACGATGGTACAGCCGAGGGACGTTTTTACGGCCAGGCGCCGCAAATCGACAGTGTTTGCATTGTCGATGATGGTATCGCAGAACCCGGTCGCTTCATTACCGCCGAAATCACCGGCACAAAGGATTATGATTTGATTGTCAGGCAACTTTTGTGTTGAATTCTGCCGCCGACCGGCTAAACTTTCAATATGCTGAGATTTATCCCAAACATCCTGACACTCGGTCGACTCGTGTTAACGGTCATTTTTCTCGTTATGATTCTTTATCTTGCTGACGTCGCCCCGGAAAATCAAACCGGTTTTCTTGATATCGCTTTTGTCATATTTGTCGTTGCAGGATTAACGGATATCATTGACGGGCACATGGCCAGAAAGCTCAATGTCACCAGCAAATTCGGACGGATGGTGGACCCTCTGGCAGACAAGGTTCTCGTCTGCGGTGCGTTTATCTGTTTTGCGGTAATCGGCCAGCCGAAGCTGTTTCATTTCTCACCATCGATACTCATCGCTATTCACTGGTCCGTCGCCGGCATCCTGATTTTTCGCGAACTTTACGTCACTATTCTGCGTCACATTGCCGAAGCACGCGGTGTCAACTTTGCAGCTACCGTATCGGGTAAAATCAAGATGTTCCTTCAGTCGTTCGCTATCGGTACGGTTATAATAAAGATGGCCCACATCAAGGATGCCGCGTGGGGAGACTGGTTCACCGTATTAACATATACCCTGATGATCATAGTCACTGCGATATCCGGTATCAGGGCAACGCAGCGAAGCTCCTGGAAAAAAGTGGCCTGCCCAGGTGTAGATTGATGCGGCATTTCAACCGATAAAATGACTGTCCCAGTCTTTCCACACCGGTTCCAGACCCTGCCTTTTCAGCATTGAAGCCACCTGGCAGGGACTGCGGACATCGTCAATCTCAAACTGTTTGCCCGAATTGGACCTGCCCGAATAGCCGCCGGGATTGGTCTTGCTGCCCGCACTTATCTTCGTTATACCGAAATTCACAGAATTGTCCCGCAGCCGAGCCGGCTCACGAGTCGACAGAACAAGCCCCGCGTCCGCAAAGCACAAACGCAGAGCCACTATCATCTGCACAAGCTCTTTATCATTGAGCAGATGCCGAAACCGCTGACGCTCAACCTCATGTGCAGGCCGCAATCGCGGGAATGAAAACGATACATGACACCGCCAATAACGTTTCATTAAGTAATGAGCGTGTTCTGCCAGCGCTAATGTCTCGGTCCGCCAGTCGGTCAGTCCCAAAAGCGACCCCAGACCAACTTCCCGCATACCCGCCGAGGCTATCCTGTCCGCAGTGTCCAGCCTGTTGTCATAATCGGCCTTGGCGCCGGCAGGGTGATAATAACTGTAGGCCTGGCTGTTGTAAGTCTCCTGGTATACTGTCACCCCCTCGATACCCGCATCAAAAAGCCTGACATATTCGTCACGATTCAGAGCATAAACCTCCATCGAGATAAAGCTGAATTTATTTCTCAGGCTTTGCGCCAACTCCGCCAGATATTCCACGCTCACAAAATTCCTGTCTTCACCACTGACAAGCAGAATATCTGTGAAACCACCCGAACTGATGATGTCCGCTTCCTTGACCGCCTCTTCAACCGTTAAACGCCTTCGCTCGAACCGGCTGTGACGATTGAAACCGCAGTACAGGCAACTGTTCGTGCAGTAGTTCGATACATAGAGAGGAGCAAAAAGCCGAATCGTTTTACCAAAGCGCTGAATAGTCAACTGCCTCGCCAACTGAGCCATCTCTTCCAAATAGCCGCTTGCCGCCGGCGAGACAAGAGCAACAAGCCTCTCCGGATTGTAAAAACCGGGCGTCTGTGCCAAAGCTTTTCCCACATCATCGGCGGTGACTTCCTCTATCCGTTTGCGCCAGTACGCACCATCGCCATCCAGGCCTTTGCCTGCCAGGATAGTCCTGATATCAGTACCCGAATATTTCTCGTTTGCTGTCATTTCAATCATCTCTTAGAAATCCCGTCAGCGGGCTTGAGGCACTGGCCAGTTTGCCTGTTGCGCCGGGGCCTGATAACCGCGCCATTCTGCCGGCCTGAACCGCCAGCTTAAAAGCCACCGCCATTTGCGCAGGTTCAGCGGCGCCGGCAATAGCGGTATTGACTAAAACGGCATCGGCCCCAATTTCCATTGCTTCTGCCGCATGGGAAGGCAGGCCCAAGCCCGCGTCAACCACAACCGGAACATTCGACTGCTCAATAATTATCTCCAGCGAAGCACGAGTCTTAAGCCCCTGGTTGGAGCCTATCGGGCTGGCAAGCGGCATCACTGTCGCCGTACCGACATCCTGAAGTTTCTTGCTCAAAATAGGGTCGGCATTGATATAAGGCAGAACCACGAATCCTTCCTTAACCAGAATCTCAGCCGCCTTGAGCGTTTCCACCGGGTCGGGCAGCAGGTAATACGGGTCCGGAGTCACCTCCAGTTTCAGCCAGTTGATACCGGTTGCAGCCCGCGACAGTCTCGCCAGACGCACAGCCTCATCGGCATTGCGGGCGCCCGACGTATTCGGCAAAAGCAGATATTTGCTGCGGTCGATAGCTGCCAGCATGTCGTCGTTTTCATCTGCGATGTTCACTCGTCTAAGTGCAACCGTAACGATCTCCGTGCCCGATTTTTCGATAGCGCCGGCCATAGTCTCACACGACGCGAACTTGCCCGTCCCAATAAGCAAACGCGAATCAAATTCTCTGCCGGCAATAACCAGTTTATCATTCATCATATATCCATTAGTTTGCGAGTAATTATTTAACCGCCCGGCACAAACCGCACCAACTCGATGCTTTGTCCCGAACGCAGCGGCGTCTGAGCAAATTTCCCTCGCTCGATGATTTGCCCATCGATTTCCGCTGCCACCATAGCCGATTCAACTTTCAACTCGTCCAGCAGCTTTGCCAGCGTACCCGGCACGCCCTGTGGAAACTCTTTTTCAGCGCCGTTTACTTTCAGCACCTCCATCTCGATTCACCTCTTTATCCGGTTTGTCATAATAGCTGAGCCAAAAAAAAACGCACTCCCGCTAAAAGGAGTGCAGGTACGCGAAGCCCAAAACCGCAACCAACCGTTATCTTCTCAAATTCTTCGCGTCTTTCGCCTTCCTTCGCAGGTTCTAACCTGATCAGGTTCATAGGGTCATCCGCAAAAAGCGAATTTCTCAGCCCCAGCCGGCCCAACACCGATCTTCAGGCTCCCCTGGCTTATTCAATTTTCAGACTATCATTATATCAACTTCCACCGGTTCGGACAAGTTATTTTGCCGGTGCTTGTGGTGCTTAATTCAGCTATTCCCGCATCGGTGCAACATCCAGAACGATTACCGTATCGCTCGCATCCAGTGCCTCTGGCGGCATACTGATGGTATCTAATTCTATAATGACATTGCCATCGCCGGTTGACCTGCATTTGAGCGGCTTTTTGGCCGGGTCAGCCAACAGGTAGGCCTTTTTTATGGAAACGTCGATTTTCGGCAAAGCAATCTCATCACCACTCGGCCAATCGAATACGTGAAGATAATACTTGCCGGGCTTTGTCGTGCACCTGCCCCAGGGGAACCTTCCTATGCGACTGCCCGTGGTTCCATAAATACTCTCGCCATATTTATCCATCCATTTGCCAACCTCCTGAAGTATCCGAACGGTCCTGGGTGGAATTGTTCCATCGGGTTTGGGGCCGATGTTCAGAAGATAGTTGCCGCCTTTGCTCGCAATGTCGGCAAGCATCCGGATAATATCAGTGTGACTTCTCCATCGCTGGGAAACTTCACTATAACCATAAGTGCGGTTGATGGTCCCGGGGTTTTCCCACCCGTAGGGCAGCAATTTGTCGGCCACTTCGTCGTCATCCATCGACCGGTAGTCACCCCAGATATACTTCTTCCAGTCGCCGAGTCTGCTGTTGATAAGGCATTGCGGCTGCAGCGTGCGAATCATTGCTATTATCTGCTCGTTCTGCTGAGGCGTTTTCGTACCAACACCGTCGAACCACATAATACCCAACGGGCCGTACCCTGTTAGCAGTTCCTTTAACTGCGGCAGGGCTTTTTCATTGAGATACTTGTCGAAGTCTTTTCTTGTGGTGTTGGGAAAATCCCACGTGTTACCCTCGCCCTGGTTGCCGCAAAATGCGTCCGGATGATGCCAGTCACGGTCAACGGAATAGTAGCACCCGAACTTGATACCCGCTTTTCGGCAGGCTTGTGAAAGCTCCTTGATAGGGTCACGTTCGAATGGAGTTGCATCGACGATGTTATAAGGGTTTACCTTCGAGCCGAACATCGCAAATCCGTCGTGATGCTTGGCCGTAATCACCATGTACTTCATCCCTGTGTTTTTGGCTAACTTGACCCACTGCCGGGCATCGAATTTTACAGGATTAAAGCGTGCGGCAAGTTTTTCATACTCTTTGACGGGGATTTTGGCCTTGTGCATTATCCATTCGCTGTACCCCTTATATTCTTTGCCTTTCCATTTACCCGCAGGAATTGCGTAAAGGCCCCAGTGGATGAACATTCCAAACCGCGCTTCACGCCACCACTGCGTCCGCTGCTCTCTCGCCTGGGGCGGCTCATGCCACTTCCCATCGGCCCCGAGTTGGCCGGCTGCCGCGGTGCTGCCGGGCCTGGAATAAGCTGATGAACCGCAAAGCATGAAGATTGCCATGACCAGACAGACGATGTTTTTTGCATTATCATTATTCGTTTTCATCTTATCACTTGCCCTTCCCGATCTGATTCCGTGAACAATTCAATACAACAAGCCTCACCAACCTGTTTATGGTAAACTTTGTGTTGCCTACTGTAAAGTCGAAATAAACCGAGTCTATAGTCTCGCCCCGGCAATAAATGTTTGTCACAGGGCGCCAAACTGGTAAAATAGCCCGGAAATCAACAGGTTCAAATATGGAGTGCTTGTAATGAGAAAGTTCTTGCGGGTAATCATTGTTGCGGCTGTTACGGCCGTTTGCGTCCTCATAGGTTGTGGCAAAAAAAACACAGGTGACACCAGGCTTCGAATTGCCGTGGTCCCGAAGGGCACGACGCACATCTTCTGGAAGTCAATCCACGCCGGCGCCATCAAAGCCGCGAAGGAACTGAACGTGGACATCATTTGGAAAGGCCCGCTAAAGGAAGACGACCGTGACTCACAAATCAGGGTCATGGAGGATTTCATCACACGAGGGGTTTCCGGAATCGTGCTGGCGCCTCTCGATGACGCCGCACTACGCCAGCCCGTCGCAGATGCCGTAAACAGCAAGATACCGGTTGTAATCATCGACAGCGGCCTTAAAAGCGAAGATTACACCAGCTTCGTCGCAACCGACAACTACAAGGGCGGAAGAAAGGCAGGCGAACGACTCGCACAACTGCTCGCAGGCAAAGGCAGGGTGATTATGCTGCGATATCAGGAAGGTTCCGCCAGCACAATGAACCGCGAAAAAGGCTTTCTGGACGTCCTGAAAGAAAAATACCCCCAAATACAGGTCGTTAGTTCGAACCAGTACGGCGGAGCAACAACCGAAAGCGCATACAAGGCAAGCGAAAACCTGCTTGCACCCCTTCGCACTGCCGAAGGATTATCAATAGACGGCATATTCTGCCCGAACGAATCAACCGCTTTTGCCATGCTTCTTGCACTCCAGGACAGCGGCCTGGCTGGAAAGGTAAAATACGTCGGCTTCGACAGCTCGGAAAGGCTCGTCCAGGCCCTGAAAACCGGCCAGATGCATGGCCTTGTCCTCCAGGACCCTATCAACATCGGATACCTCGGCGTAAAAACAATCGTCCGACATCTAAGAGGACAAAAAGTTAAAAAGCTCATCGATACAGGTTCAGTCGTCGCCACCGCTGAAAACATGAACGAACCAAGGATAAAGAACCTGCTGGAACCAGATTTCAAAAAATGGCTCGGCGAAGAATAGATTCTAAATCGCAGCCGTCTCGCTTGAAAATGGACGCGGTCTGCAAACGATTCGGAGCAACCATCGCTCTCGACAACGTCGGCATTGAAGTCGACCGCGGACAGATCCTCGCTGTCGTCGGCGAGAATGGTGCCGGAAAAAGCACTTTGATGAAGGTACTCTCCGGTGCCGTAAAGCCCGACGCAGGCCGAATGTACCTCGATGGCGTGACATACAATCCCGCAAATCCACTCGAAGCACGCCGCGCCGGTGTCGCCATGATATACCAGGAACTCTCACTAACACCACACTTGACCGTTGCAGAAAACATAATGCTCGCAATGGAGCCGGCAACATTCGGCATTCTACACCGCAATGAGATACGCCAAAGGGCCGCCCAGGCGATAAAACAATTTAACAATCCCGAACTGACACCGGAGGTCAGGGTAAGCGACCTCTCCGTCGCTTCACAGCAGTTGGTGGAAATCGCAAGGGCGCTGGCCATCGGATGCCGGGTTCTCGTCCTCGACGAGCCGACAAGCAGCCTCACAAGCCGAGATGTCGACAGACTCTTCGCAATCATCAAACGACTGAAACAACAGGGGAAAGCCATCGTTTACATCTCGCATTTCATCGAAGAGGTAAAAAGAATCGCAGACACGGTAACCGTTCTGAGAGACGGCAAAGTAGTCGACACCGCTGACGTGTCGGATATTACGACCGAGAGAATAATATCACTGATGGTAGGCAGACGAGTCAACGAACTTTATCCGCGTTCGAAACGCGAAGCCGGTGACACCATTCTCGAAATCCATAATCTCGCCGGACTCAGAAAACCGAAATCCGCCGACCTTAAACTGCACCGAGGCGAAGTGCTCGGAATTGCCGGACTTGTCGGAGCAGGACGAACCGAACTGCTGAAATGCATCTTCGGCCTCGAACCCGTGCGAAAGGGCACCATCAGACTCGGAGTCTACACAGGACTGGCATCACCTGTAAAACGATGGAAACAGGGAGCGGGAATACTAAGCGAAAACCGAAAAGAAGAGGGACTCGTACTTGGAATGAGCATTGCTGATAATGTCACCCTCTCGAAACTGGCAGGTTTTGGCCCACTGCGATTCGTCCTGCCGAAACGCCAGAACAGGGCCGCACAAAAGTGGATAAACAAGCTGGATATCCACTGCCGAGGCCCGGCACAACCCGTCGCCTCCCTCTCCGGAGGAAACCAACAGAAGGTCGCAATCGCCAGGTTACTACAGCATGATGTTGACGTCCTGCTGCTCGATGAGCCTACACGCGGCATCGACGTCGCCGCAAAGGCCATGATATACCAACTAATCGATGAATTGGCAACTGGCTCAACAGCACGAAAACCAAAAGCCGTCCTCATCATCAGCAGCTATCTGCCGGAGCTTATGGGAATCTGCGACCGTGTCATGGTAATGTGTCGCGGAACACTCGGCCCGGCACATCGAATCGAGGAAATTAACGAACACAAACTAATGCTTGAAGCGACAGGACAGAAGGTGACAGCATGACTGCCGATTGGAAAAAATGGCTGAATACGCTCGGCCCGGTTCTCGGACTCTTCTTTGTCTACGGACTATTCGCATTCATAGCGCCGGACAGTTTCACAAGCATGCGAAACCTGGAAATGATCGCGCGACAGACAACCATCGTAGGAATCGCTGCTTTGGGAATGACGCTCGTAATCATATCCGGAGGAATCGACCTGTCCGTCGGTTCAATAGTAGCACTCAGCACCGTAGTTATCGCATGGCTGCTTCAACAAAAAGGAACCGGCCCGCTGACTGCCGCTCTCGGTGGTGTCGCCGCCGGAGCATTCGTCGGGCTCATCAGCGGAACCATAATAACGCGCCTCCGCGTCGTACCATTCATCGTAACGCTCGGAATGATGCTTATCGTAAGAGGTGCCGCAAAAGGCATAGGCCACGAGCAGAAAATTGACGTGGATATGGGAAAGCTACACTGGCTCCAGCACCTCATGGCAACCCTGCCCACAAAGCTGCGTTGGATGTTCCTGCCGCCGGGAGTCTGGCTTCTGGTTTTCCTGGCAATAATCATGGCCGCTGTCCTCAGATACACGCGACTCGGCAGACATACCTTCGCCATAGGCTCCAATGAACAGACCGCCAGACTCTGCGGAGTAGCCGTAAACCGCGTCAAAATCATAATTTACATGCTCTGCGGTGCCTTCGCCGGATTAGCCGGACTGATGCAGTTCTCAAGACTTACCGTGGGCGACCCAACCGTAGCTATCGGCCTCGAACTCGACGTCATCGCAGCAGTCGTCATTGGCGGTGCAAGCCTTTCCGGAGGCGAAGGGTCGATACTCGGTACGATTGCAGGCGCATTCATCATGACCGTCATCGCTTCCGGATGCGGACAAATGAGATTACCAAACTGGGTACAGGAAATCATCACAGGCGCAATCATAATTATCGCCGTAGCGCTTGACAGACTAAGACACAGAAAAGCAGCATAAAAAAATGCCGCTAAATGCAAAAACACGATTGGAGGTATGCCGAATGGCCATACGCGTATTTGTCTTGTGTATCATTTCTTCTCTTGCAGCTTCAAGCAGTGCATCCCAAAATATCAATAGCCAGCCTAACGATAATGTTCGGCAAGCGCGCCGGATTAGCAGGCAGATGGCACCGGGGCAGGTTAGTCTGTTTGACGGCACACAGCTCGGGCAATGGAAGGTCACGGATTTCAACGAAGAAGGAAAAGTTTACGTTAAAGACGGCAGCATTATTCTGCAGAAAGGCAACAATCTCACCGGCGTCACGTGGACAGGGCGGCTGCCGCGGACCAATTACGAAATCAATCTCGACGCCATGCGGCTTGACGGCGAGGACTTTTTTTGCGGCCTGACGTTTCCGGTGGGCGACTCGTTCGTAACGTTCATCGAAGCCGGCTGGGGAGGGAATGTCTGCGGCATTTCATGCATTGATTACTATGACGCATCCGATAATGAAACAACGGTAAAAGCTAATTTTGACAACAACCGGTGGTACCACTTCCGTGTGCGTGTCACGCCCGGAAAAATTCAATGCTGGATCGACGACAGGCAGTATGTTGATCTTGATACCAAAGGCAAAAAACTTGACCTTCGCTTCGAAGTAAAAAAGTCCAGCCCCCTTGGTATCGCTTCATGGTGTACGACCGCGGCGATAAAGAACATCCGCCTGACCAAACTGCAGATTGCTGAGCCGCCTTCAACCGGTAAAAGCCCTTTGCCGAGCGACCCCGGCCCTGTGCCCGGCGTTGTTATTGATTACCTGGCCCCTGCACTGCATGATTACGTGGGTTCGCCGAGCATCGCGATATTGCCGAACGGCCGTTATGTGGCATCACATGATATATTCGGTGACGGCCCGCGCAGCAAAGGTCCTCGCACGCTTGTTTTCGAGTCTGCCGATTCCGGCCGAACCTGGCGGCAACTTGCCGAGCTGATTCCCCAGTTCTGGTCGAGCCTTTTTGTTCATCGAGGTCAACTGTACATTATCGGTATCGGCCGCGGCGACATCATCATCCGCCGCTCAGCAGACGGCGGAAAAACCTGGAGCAACCCCAAAGATAAAAGCACAGGCCTGTTGGCCAAGGGCCGCTTTCATTGCGCGCCGGTGCCGGTGGTGGTTCACAAGGGCCGCATCTGGCGCGGTTTCGAAGTAGACCAGGGCCACTATCGCTGGCAGGCTTTCGTCATGTCTGCACCGGCCGGGTCGGACCTGCTCAACGCCGATAACTGGCTGATGAGTGACAAACTCATGGTGGATAAACGTGCCAACATATTCAAGTGGCTCGAAGGAAACGTCGTGGTGACTCCGGACGGCAACATCGTGGATATTCTGCGAACCCAGAAGCCGCCAGCCCGTGCGGCAATGATTCACATATCCGAAGACGGCATGAAACTCACCTTTGACCCTGTCAGGGACATGATAAGCTTTCCCGGCGGCGCCAAGAAGTTTACCATTCGTTACGATAAGGCCTCCGGCAAATACTGGAGCCTTGTCAACATTATCACCGACCCGGGCAAATTAGAGGAACCACCTCAGGACCACAGAAATACGCTTGCCCTGACCTGTTCCGAAGATTTGCGCACGTGGGAAGTTCGAAAAATTGTCCTTAGTTTCAGGCAGGGCCAACACCTGACGCGAAAGAACAACAAGTTCGGTTTTCAGTACGTCGACTGGCTGATTGACCACGACGACATTATCTTCGTATCGCGAACCGCCTGGGGCTGGGACACTCCACGCTCTCACGATGCGAATTACTTGACATTTCACCGGATAAAAAACTTCCGCCAAACAACATCTCCACCCCCAAACCCCGCACGTCAGTAAGGCAACCCTCCGCATAATAACCAATACCTGTCCTGAACAGATTTGAAGGAATCAATCATCAATCAGACTCCCAGCTACCAATCCACTGCCGTTTGCCTTAGATGTTATCCCTCAGGTTCATTATGAGCGTCCCCATTTTTTAAGTTGCTTTTCTTGCCTGATTACCGCAAACCGAGCGGGACAGCCCGGCCGAATTATACCGACGCCAAAACTCATCGCTCTCATGCCGCAAAAACGCACGTCCCTCACCAGCCTTTTTCGCCCAGTAATCCGTAATCAATCAGAAGCGAGCGCACTTCTTCAAAAACCCCCGCACTGCCAAGAATCCCTTACCCATTCTCCCACAAGCGATTAGGCTATTTAGCCCGGCAAAAAACGCTTGAATTTCAGCAAAAACACGCAACTTGCCCCAAAAGTGAAGGGACACATCGATGCCCACCGACAACCTTATTTTTAAGTTCTCAGGGCAAATCGCGATGTTTCATACAGCACGACCCATCAAGCTCAGCTTGACCATCCAGGCCCCTCAGCCAATGCCCTTCTCTCACAAAATCCCATCAAAACCCCCGTCACCCGCACTCAAGCCCCCTATGCTGCCCAGTTTAACCACAAAATAAACCTAATTATGCAAAACAAACCCAATTTTCAGAAAGCCAAAATAAACCTAACCTTCTACGGACAAAAGGATTATAGAAATATACGCCTTCCCGGACAGCGGAAAAACAAACCCAATCAAACCCAATTTCAAACTCACCACTTCTGCCGAAAAGCGTAAGCCTTTTTGCTTCCGAGCAACTATGCAAGAACAAGCCGTTGCCAGCGTGACGGGGCCATTGTAAATCGAGAAAAAGAAGGACTTGCAAATGGGCAAGGAATTTCACCATGCCAGGTGACAGTTGTAATGACGGTAGAAAAGCCCTATCGCGCGCATGGCGAATATCGCAATTAGCTGCACGAGGAGATTCAGCATTAAGTGGCCCACAGTGACAGCCACGGGTGCGGCCGTGAAGTGCATGGTAAAGCTTTCTGTTATGCAGAAGGCGAGCAGCAGGCCGGCGACAACCAGATACGGCGCAAAAGCGCGGCGTATGGGTTTTAGAAGCTGGATAGGTCCGAGCAGACTGATGTCCCTGCCGACGGCGACGGTCAGAATAGCTATTGGGAAAAAGAACAGGCCTGCAACAAAAAGCATTTGCGGAATCAATCGCCAGCCGAACTCCAATTGCCAAACGCTGCCAGATGTCAGACCCATGCTGCGAAACACCGCCAGTATTATGAAAAACGGAAGCTGCACCACGAAAAGCGTGAACAAGAAGATGAGAAACGGCTTCATGGCCTGCCAGACAAAAGTGATAAACGTACCGAGAAAGATTTCAGGCAGCTTGTCTATGTCGAACGCGGTCTCATAAATGATGTTCAGATAGAAACCGAAGAGCCAGCCCCAGGCAAGCATATACATAATATAATTGATACAGCACAGGGCCTCGGCCAGGAAAAACTTGAAACAGACAATAGCAACGACAAAGGTCAGGGACGTGACGTTTCGCGGGTCGATGAATATCTTCCATGTATCGACGAGCAGCGCATGGTAGAAACCAGGCACAGGTTCTTCCCGCGGTACTTCAGATTCGATTACCTGTGGCACTTCGTCGTTACCAGCGGGTATCACCAAAATCAGACCGCACGTTTGGCAGCGGGCGCGTTTTCCAATATGCTTGTCGTCGAAGGCAATCAGCGCGTCGCAGTTCGGGCAATAGAACGTTATTGTCATAGTTGCCCTGCTATCTGTGCTTCATTTCGTCCACGAAGGCAAGCACATTGTTCGCCCATTTCTTGGCCTCGAGCAGGTCTATCTTATCCTCCTTTACGAGCATCGCCAGATGTCTTTCCATGGTCATCATTCTTTCGTCCGGCCTGTCCTTCGTTTTTGTCTGGAGTTGCGAATACATCTGCTCAATCTTGCCTGTTCGTATAAGGTTTGCACAGGCATAGTTGTTGTTAAGTATTTCCATGGCGACGAGGCGGCCTTTCCCATCCTTTTTGGGGATGAGTTTCTGGCTTATGACGTATCTCAGCCCTAATGAAAGCTGGTTTCTCACTTCGTTCTGCCTGCCTGACGGAAAATAGTCCAGTACCCGCATTATCGAGCCGGTGGCGTCGCGGGTATGCAGCGTGGAGAAAACCAGGTGACCGGTCTCCGCGGCCATGAGCGTCATGGAGATTGTCTCGGGGTCGCGCATCTCACCGACAAATATTATGTCCGGGTCCTCTCGAAGCATTGCCCGAAGTCCGTGCACGAATGATTTTACGTCTCTTCCCACTTCCCGCTGCGAGACCATGCAATACTTCTGCTGGTAGATGTACTCGATCGGGTCCTCGATGGTTATGATTCTACTTGCACTTTTGTCGCTGATTCTATCGATGAGTGAAGCGACCGTAGTGGATTTGCCTGCTCCTGTTATTCCCGTAATCAGCACGAGGCCCTGCTTGCGGTTGATGATGTCCTGCCAAACGTCATTGGGAAAGCCGATTGTTTCTATTGCCGGAATATCCAGTGACAAGGCCCTGATGGCCGCGCAGATTCCATCATTCTCGTAAAACACGTTTATTCGAAACTGAAGCTGGCCGATTCTGTAAGAGCAGTCGACACTGTATTCGGCCTTGAGTTTGTTCATATTCTCTTCGCTCAGGAGCGGGTAGATAAGACGGTCGGCCATTTCGGGTGTCACCTTGAGACCTTTAAGTCTCACAAGATTGCCGTCGATTCGATAGGATGGCTGGGTGCCGACCTTTATGTGCAGGTCCGAGACACGCATCGCTCCATGCTCTTCGAAGTACGCGAGCATATCACGAAGACTCAGTTTCCCCATATTCTCGGTGGGATAGGTTTTCTCGTCGGCCTTGTACTCTTGCGACATAATAACCTCCGTCTCTGCCTGCGCAGAATTCACAAAAAGCCCGATTATTTGCCGAACTCTGCCAACCATGTTAGTGTATCATAATAATAGTGGCAAGGCAAAGACAGAAACCTGTCGTCGCTGGTCGCTGGTCGCGGCAACGCAGAATTGTCGCTCAGGGTTTTTTGTAGCGGTCGTTTACTCTCCAGTCGTAGTTGATGGGATTGACGGTGTAGTTCTCTCTTTCGAGAAACTTGACGTCAGCCGGTGAAACGTAGTTGGTGATGAAACTGAGTACGGCTCGGATGGCGGTTTTTTGCTGCTTGAATTTCTTCTCGGTGCCGTATTTTTCGATGAAATCTTTTCCGTACATTTTTGGGTCGAACATAGCGGAGATGTAGACCGTGCTTTTTTGTCGGTCGATTTTGAATGCTTTCGGGTTAGCGAGGAATCTCTTGACCTGGTCGTCGAGTTGGATTTGCAGTGTCTCTCCGTAGTATGGCGCATCGGACAGGGGCGGCCCTGAGAGCGTGGCGTGAGTTAGGGCAAGGAAGACGCGAGGGTCCTTGAACTTCTCACGGAAGATGTCCTGTTCAATGCCTGCGAGAGTGAATTCTTCATCCATTACCAGGAACTTGTACTTATCCCATTTGCTGACGCCAATCTTGTTCGTCGGGTCGATGTGCCGGATGCTTGTAGGCGGCCAGAACATCAGGGCGAACTTGCTTGTCTTAATGGGGTAATTGTCGGCAATTATCCTTAGCATCTGGATGTTGTATGCGTTTATCCAGAAGGCGATTTTGTCGTTTCTCGGCCATGTTTCGTAGACTTTTCTGTCGAGTGTTGCGAATTCGTCGAGTATCCCTTCGAGGTCGGCTCTTTTTAGCTTGAGCTTTCTGTATGCGACCATTCCGTTCTTATCGACGACCAGTCTGAGAATGTCGGCGCATTTGTCGTGAAAAGTAACCTTCGGCCCTGCCTTGCCGGCATTCGAGTCGATGATGTTTGGTTCATTGATGTCGGTTTTATGGTTCTTTGGCTCGGCGATGTTTGGCTCGGCAATGTTAGGTTCGTTTCCCGGTTCAGGAGTTGGCTTTGATGGTATTGTCACAGTATTTGGTTCATATTCGATTACTGCCGGTGGTTCTATTAACACCGGCGTTTCTGTGATAACAGCCTGGTTTGGTTCATTGGTGCCCATGTTTTTAATCGGTGTTTTGCCGGGGGTACAGCCTGTGATGAGAATCGAGACAGCCAGTGAAGTAATAAGAATGCACAACGCTACCCAACAGCTTCCTGGTTTGAGGGGGTTGAATCTATTGTCGCTCCTTGTTTTTGGTGCAGCATTTTGGTCTACAAGAATCATATCATTACCTTTTGCTAAACCACGATGCAGGTGCAGACTCCGAATGGCCTGCTCATATCTATCAGCATAATAAATCGTGCAAAAAAAGCAATGGTCTCGATGTTGTATTTTCGTAAATTTGGCGATGTGCCTCCACTTCGCGGGGTTAATCGACGCACTGAAGGCCCAGTAATGGTGCGATGTGGGTGTGTTGGGCCAAAGTTTGCAGGTGGAATCGGTACTTTGGGGGCTCCAGTATTGAGTTTATCGGTCGTTGGGGTCAGATGTGGTTTGCGGTTTTCGAATTGGCTTGACAAAAGGTGGCAATTTAGATAATATAGAATGTACGTCGTTTCTGAAATTAGCGTGTTTTGAAGGCATATTCTGAACAATGAACCATAAATTCGCAGTTCCCGGGTTGTTGTTGGTATCTCTGCTCTTTGTCTCTGAGTCGGTTTTGGGGGCGATTGACACGCGGGATATCGAGCTGGTTCGCAGTAAAAGCGTGCTTGAGAGCAGTGATTTCAAGGTTATTGACGATTTTGTGAATACAGCAGTTCGCAGCCTCGTGAAAACGGAGGATTTTTCGTCGGTAGCACAGGTCCGCAAGACGCTTGTAAGCAGGGCCGCATCTGCTACCGATAGTGCCAAGGCCCAGTATTCGCATCAATTCCTTGATTCGTCGCTGAAGTATATTGGTGCTGCGATGGCTACTTTAGACAACGTTAAGGACGAGCGTCGTCGTTTTCTGCTGACTGTAAATCTCTTGATTCTGACCGATGAACTTGTTGACAGGTTGAAGGACATTACTCTGGCGGATTTGGCGACGCCCAAGGTTGAAGATGAGAATATGGTTGTGCGTTACTGGGCGGTGCGCTGTTTGGCGAATTCTCAGGTTATTAACCTGGGGCGGAACCCCGATATTGCGCAGCGAATTTTCAGACAACTTGCGAGGATTGTAGACACCAGTAACAGCGAGATAATCAAGCTGATAGCCGAATTCGCAGCCAGTGTTAAGGACCCACAGGGTGAACCACTTCTGCTTCAGATAGCTGATATGCGGCTTAAGGCTTACGCCGACTGGAAGACCGGGAACTCATATCTTGATGGTGTGGTTTTGAAGTCCCTTTGGGGACGCATGGGAGCCGTCGGTGCGAACACGAAGACGCTCGGTCAGCGATTCGGGCAGTTATATTCATACGTGATGCAGCAGTATATCAAAGACCTTGACGGCGGCAATTTTCTTAGTAAAAAGGCACGGGCGGAAACTGCCTCTGTGCTCATTGAGATTGAGCAGATGTGCATCAGTAAAACGCTCGGCAGAACACAGGCCATAAAGAAGGCGATTGATCGCAGAGATGTGGGGAAACTTCGGCAGGAGCACGACAGACTGCTCGGCAGCAGCACCGCTCGCGGCACGCTGGCAGTGAAGCTTGGGTATAATGACTACGTTAATGCTGCCGGCGGCATAAGCAGCGCACCGATTCTCTTGGGCGAGCGCCCGAAAGCTAAAATTGTCGGTCAATAAAAACTGGGCCTCATCTTAAAACGGGGTAGTTTCTACGTTAGCCAAACATTGGAGGTTTGGATATATGAATGGTCGCGGAGGCGTCGGCAAATTTTTTCTGCTTCTTTTCGCATCTTTAGTAATTCTCCTGCAAATCCGGTCTTTGATTCAATCGAGACGCTTTGCCCGCTCTGTTGGGAAGCTGCAGGATAGCCTGACGGGCGTGAGATACGAGGAAACTCAAGAGTCTTCCCCTGATGACGGAGATTGGCTGGTCTGGGCGTTTCGCATGGAGCCTAAGACGCTCAATCAGATTTCCACCGAGAGTGACATTTACAGCCGCTGGATTACGGTTCCTTATATCTTTGAGCCTCTGCTGTTTTACGACTATGACAGCTTTGAGATGAAGCCTCATCTTGCTGAGAGCTACGAAATTGCCGATGACGGGCTTTCCATAACATTTCGCCTGCGGGATGATGTTCATTTTTCCGACGGGGTCCCTGTCACTGCCAACGATGTGATTTTTACTTACGAGACCATTATCGACCCGAATATCGATTCGGCCGATATTGCGAACTTGTTTATTGATGTGGCCGAGGCGGTCAAGGTTGATGAGCGAACGGTCAGGTTTGTTATGAAGCAGCCTTATTTCAAGGCCCTGGAGAACCTCAGCTTTTGGGATATCGGTATCTTGCCGAAGCATATTTACGAGTATAAGGACGCAAAGCAATTCAACAATCGCGTTTCGAATCCTGTGGGCAGCGGCCCATTCGTCTTTGAGAAATGGCAGACCGGCAGAGAGATTGTTCTTCGTCGCAACGAAAATTACTGGGGTCCCAAGCCGAAACTCAAGAAAATCGTCTTCCGAATCATCACAAACGCCATAGCTGCCGTTCAGGCGCTCCGGGCACATGAAGTTGATATGATAATCCCCGAGCCGGACCAGTTCGCCGAACTGGCGGCCGACCCGCAGTTTACTAAAGAGTTTACATGCCTCAGTATGTGGATGCCCGGTGCGCCGTTTTATTATATCGGGTGGAACCAGGATAAAGTCTTTTTCAAGGATAGACGCGTTCGCCTGGCCATGACTCATATTATCGATAGAAAAAAAATTGTCCGGGAGCTTCTGAAGGGTTACGGCCGCGTTGTCACGGGACCTTTTTATATCGAGGGGCCGCAGTACGACAAAAACATTAAGCCGTGGCCTTACGACCCGGCCGAGGCCAGGCGGTTGCTTGATGAGGCCGGATGGGTGGACACCGATGGCGACGGCATTCGTGACAAAGATGACGTCGCGTTTCGGTTTGAGTTTATGTATTCGAGCGACAAGGTGCAGTATCAGAGGATAGCGAAACTGCTGAAATCAGAGGCCGCGAAGGTGGGGATAGTTGTTGTACCTGAGCCTATGGAGTGGTCCGTGATAATGACACGAATTGTCGACCGCGATTTTGAGGCGATGGTGATGGGCTGGGGTGGTGACATACTCGAGGACCCTTACCAGTTGTGGCACTCTTCTCAGATAGGCAACAGGGGGGCCAATTATGTCGGCTTTCGCAATGCCCAGGCCGATGCCTTGATTGAACAGGGCAGACGCACGCTGGATGCCGATAAGAGAAATGCACTTTACCATCAACTCCACCGCATCCTGCATCAGGAACAGCCATATACCTTTCTTTTCAGCAGGCCTGTCATGCGGCCGGTTGATAAGCGGTTCGAAAACGTTAAAATCTACAAGCTGGGGCCTAAGTACTGGCAGTGGTATGTGCCGAAAGACCGGCAGAGGTACAAATAGAAAACCTGTAATATCAACCCTGGTTGGCTCGGATTTATGATATGAATCGTCGTGCGCAATTGCTGGAATATTTATTTGTGCTGCTTCTTGCCGCGGCTGTGATTCTGCAGTTATTTTCCCTGCTTCAATCGAAGAGGCTTTACCAACGCCTCGCCGGTCCTGGGCAAACAACTGAACCCGGCAAAGCCAAAACCGTTGAAGCCAACGCCGACGAAGGTGACTGGCTGGTATGGCGGCTCGATGCCGAACCCGCGACTTTGATGCCGATGCATACGATGATGAGTGTGTATACCGCATGGATTACCAACGGTTATGTGAGCAAGAACATCTTCGAGGGGCTGCTTTGGTACGACGAGGACGAGTTGAGGTTAAGACCCCTGTTGGCCGAAAGTTATAAAGTAAGCAGCAACGGCCTGCAGGTGACATTTACGCTGCGCGATGATATACATTTCTCCGACGGGGTGCCGGTAACTGCCGACGATGTGATTTTTACCTATGAAACGATTGTCAACCCGGGCGTTGATGCCGCCAGCATAGCCAATTATTACAGGGACGTTGATAAGGTTGTGAAAATAAGCGACCGACAGGTCAGATTCGTGATGAAAAGGCCTTACTTCAAAATGCTGGATATATTGGGCTTTGATGATACGGGGATACTGCCGAAGCATATTTATCAGTTCGATGACCCCGAACAGTTCAATAAGCGGATTTCGAACCCTGTTGGAAGCGGCCCTTACGTTTTTGAGAAATGGGATGTCGGCCATGAGATTGTACTTAACCGAAATGAGAATTACTGGGGACAAAAGCCCAAGCTCAGTAAAATCGTCTATCGTTTCATACTCAACGATACCGCCGCGGTCCAGGCAATGCGTTCCGGCGATATTGATTTTATGTGGCCATTGCCGGACCAGTATTTCGAGCTTAGCAGGGACAAGACGTTTACCAGGGATATCCAATGCCTTTCTTACTGGACGCCTTTTGTGGGCTACTTCTGGATGGGCTGGAACCAGGAGCGGGCGTTCTTTAAGGACCGCCGCGTTCGTCTTGCTATGGCGCATATTGTCAATCGAGAGTTGATATGCACCAAACTTCTGCGCATTGCAGATGCCCGGGTCCCCACCGGGCCTTTTTATATTTACGGCAGGCAGGCCGACAGGACCATCAAACCGTGGCCTTATGACCCGGAGAAAGCTAAAAAGCTTCTTGAACAGGCCGGCTGGGTCGACACGGACGGCGACGGCATTCGCGACAAGGATGGTGTGCCGTTTCGGTTTACCTATATGATAGCCAGTGACATAGCGCTGCACGAGCAGATAGCCAAACTCCTGAAAGACGAAGCCGCCAAGGTGGGGATCGAAGTGACTATCGAGCCGTATGAGTGGTCGGTCTTCCAGCAGCGGCTTTTGGATAGGCAGTTTGACGCCGTGAACCTGGCCTGGACCGGAGCCGTCGAAGAAGACCCTTACCAGATATGGCATTCCTCGCAGATCGGCGGCCGCGGTTCGAATCATGTCGGCTTCAACAATGCCGAGGCGGATTCGCTTATCGAACAGGCTCGGCGAACGCTCGACGAAGAAAAACGTAATATGCTTTATCATCGACTGCACCGGATTATTCACGAGCAGCAGCCTTATACGTTTATATACACACGGCCCGAGCAGCGGTTTTTGAATAAACGCTTTAAAAATGTAAAAGTCCACGGTTTGGGCCTGCAGAAGCACGAATGGTACGTGCCAAAAAATCAACAGAAGTATAAGTAATGTCCGAGAAGACTATTAGAGCACAGAGTTTGGATGGCATCAGGCAATTTGGCAGTAGTTTGGGAGTGACACTATGAACGGTCGTTCGGGACTGGTTACGTTTTTGATATTCTTGCTTTTGCTCCTGATGATAGTGCTTCAGTTCTTGAGCATGCTTCAGTCGGACAGGCTGTATGAACGCCTGAACGTCCTTCTGGAAAGGGTTACGCAAACCGAGATTCAGAGGACAAGGACTTCGACCCAGGAAAAACCAAAGCCCGCCGACCTGCCAATGCAGGAGTATCCCGGCGATGAGGGTGACTGGCTCATCTGGCGATTGGGGGCAGAGCCTCGCACGCTCAATCCAATGGTCGACGATGCGGATACGTATACGAACTATATAACGACCGGCAGTATATTCGAGCGGCTTCTGGAGTACGACTTCGATGAGGCGGTACTCAAGCCGTGGCTGGCTGAAAGCTACGAGTTGTCTGATGACGGTCTTGAAATGACGGTACGACTGCGCAAAGGGGTGTGCTTTTCAGATGGCGTACCGATGACGGCGGACGACATAATTTTTACCTATGAAACGGCTCAGAATCCCGGTGTAGATGCGGCGGTTCAGCGGACTTTCTACAAGACTTTCAAAGAAGTTGTGAAGATAGATGAGCGAACGGTAAAGTTTGTATTCAAGGAAGTTTTGTGGAAGACATTCGAGGTGGTGGGACTGTTCGAAGTGCTGCCGAAGCATATCTACGATTTCAACGATCCGAGTGAATTCAACAAACGCGTGAGTAATCCGGTAGGCAGCGGCCCGTACGTTTTCAAGAAGTGGAACGTTGGTCAGCAGGTTGTTCTGGAGAGAAATGAGAACTACTGGGGATATAAACCTAAAATAAGGAAGATCGTATGCAGGTTTATCACAAACGACACAGCGGCGCTTCAGGCGCTTCGCTCCGGGGATGTTGATTTCATGACTCCCACTGCCGAGCAATTCCAGGAGATGCTTAAAGATGAAGAATTCAAAAAGAACTTCGATGCTTTAACGTACTGGACTCCGGGTGTCCCATTCTTCTATATAGGGTGGAATGAGCAGACTCCGTTTTTTGGTGACAGGAGGGTTCGGCTTGCCATGACGCACCTCATCGACAGGCAGGCCATAGTGGAGCATCTTCTGCCGGGCGACCATAGGATTACGACCGGTCCTTTTTACATTTACGGGCGTCAGTATGATCCGAATGTAAAGCCGTGGCTCTATGATCCGGCAAAGGCCGCAGAACTGCTCGACGAGGCCGGATGGCGTGACACGGATGGTGATGGAATAAGAGACAAAGATGGTGTGCCGTTTAGATTCAAGTTGTCTTTTACGACAGGGAGGGTATTTTACGAGCAGTTGGCGAAACTTTTTAAGGAATCGGCGGCGCAGGCAGGGATTGAAGTGAATCCTGACCCTTATGAGTGGTCGGTCTTTATTCAGAAGCTGCGCGAGCGCAAATTGGAAGCTTACAGTCTTGGTTCTGGCGGCACTATCGAGTTCGATCCGTATCAGTATTGGCACTCTTCGCAAATCACCTCTGGCGGTGATAACATTACCGGTTACAACAATCCGGTAGCGGACGCTCTGATAGAAAAAGCTCGAAGGACATTGGATCCGGCAAATAGATATGCGCTGTACCACAAATTTCATCGCATGATTCACGAAGATCAGCCCTTTACATTTCTGTATATCAGGCCTGAACAGGCTTTCATAGCCAAGCGTTTTGAAAATGTGATTTTACACAAGCTGGGTCTGAATCAAAATGAGTGGTATGTCCCTTTGAGCAAGCAGAAGTATAAATGACGACTTATGTAATCCGACGGCTGTTGTTGATGATACCGACTTTGTTGGGGATAACCATCATGGTTTTCGCCATCAGCCGCCTTGCGCCGGGCGACCCTGTGAGTTTGTCGATGGGCCCTGGTGGGCAGATGGATGCCGAGCGGGCCGCGGACGTGCGTGAGGCGCGAATGCGGCTTTACGGCCTGGATAAGCCCGTGTATGAGCAGTACATGACCTGGCTTTGGAAGGTTGTTCGACTGGATTTCGGCGATTCCATAAAACATCATCGGCCCGTCTTTGATTTGATAAAGGAGCGGCTGCCGATAACGCTGAGTCTGAATATTATTGCGTTTGTGATTATTTATACGGTGTCACTTCCCCTGGGTATATTGGCGGCGGTTCGCCACAAGCGGTTTTTCGACCGGGCCAGTTCCGTCATACTCTTTATGCTGTGGTCGCTTCCGAGTATGTGGGTTGGTCAGATGTTGATAGGTTATTTCTGCGGACCTGCGTTCAAGAACTGGTTTCCGCCGGCCGGTCTTTCGAGTAATAACGCCGACCAGTTGACCTTCTTCCCCTGGTTTGGTGACAGATTGTGGCATTTGGCGATGCCGGTTTTGTGCCTGACTTATACCGGATTTGCATATCTCACCAAGCAGGTTCGTGCCGGGATGCTTGATAATCTGCGAGCAGACTATGTTCGCACGGCGAGGGCAAAGGGCCTTTCCAACGCGGTGGTGATATTCAGGCACGCATTTCGCAACAGCATTATTCCTGTCATTACAATTATGGCAACGCTGCTTCCGGCGATGCTGGCGGGGTCTGTTATTATCGAGCGGATATTCAGTGTCCCAGGGATGGGGCTGCTGGCCTTCGAGGCGGTGACAACGAGGGATTATAATGTGGTTATGGCCGTGGCGACGGTAGGCGGGGTGCTCAATCTTGTGGGGCTTCTGTTGGGTGACATAGCCTATGCCATTGCGGATCCGAGGATAAGTTTTGAAAGCGCAGTCTAACCGATGACTAAAGAACCGAATAACAAGGCCAATTGGGGCATATCATACGGCGAACTGGTTTGGCGCGAGTTCGGCAAGAACCGCCTGAGCGTGCTTTGTCTTGGTTTCATCGTATTCTTGTTTGTTCTTGCGGTGCTGGCGCCGTTTCTGGCCAATGGCAAGCCTTACGTAATTCGTATCGACGGCCGGTTGCATTTTCCACTGTTCGGTGCGTTAAAGGCGACCGACTACTGCGTTTTTCTGGCAGCCATAATTGGGGTGGCTCAGTTGCTTCTGATACGCAGGAATCGCCGGCGGATTGACCCTTCGCTGCGCGGGGGCGTTTTCTGGCGACAGATTAGCGTAATGGCTTTTGTACTTGTCGGCGGATGCGTGGCGATATGTCTGCGGGTGCCTTATAAGCTGGACGCCACGAATTACAGGGACATGGTTGCTTCGGATAAGGCGACAGGTGCGCTATTTGCGCCGGTACCTTATGGATTTGGCGAGGTTGACCTTGCCGTTCGCGAGCAGCCGCCGAACGCCCAACACTGGCTCGGAACCGACGATGTCGGCTCTGATGTTCTGTGCAGGCTGATTCACGGCAGCAGGATATCGCTTTCCGTCGGATTCGTGGCCGTCGGTATATCCTGTTTGATTGGTATTTTTGTGGGAGCGATCTTAGGCTATTTCGGCGGAAAAATCGACTTTATCGGGATGCGTGTTGTCGAGATAGTGATGGCTATACCGACCTTCTTTCTCATCATCACCATTGTGGCGTTCTTCCCGCGGAGCCTTTTCAATATTATGATTATTATCGGGATAACAAGCTGGACCGGCGACGCACGCTTTATTCGGGCCGAATTCTTCAAGCTTCGCAAACAGGATTTCGTACAGGCTGCCAGGTCACTCGGTCTGCCCCTTCGCAGTATCCTTTTCCGGCACATGCTTCCGAACGGGATTGCGCCGGTACTGGTTAACGCCACGTTCGGAATCGCCGGGGCCATATTCATCGAGGCTGCACTTAGCTTCCTCGGTTTCGGTGTTGCGCCGCCGACACCAAGCTGGGGACAGATGCTTAGTCTTGGAGTCAGCACCACCGGGCGCTTTTTGTGGTGGCTCACCCTGTTTCCGGGATTTGCGATATTCTTTACGGTTCTGGCATATAACCTGGTGGGTGAGGCGCTGCGTGACGCCATCGACCCACGGCTTAGGAAGGCAGCATGACAAAGAACAACGTACTGTTATCGGTAGAGAATCTCAGCGTGGAGTTTTTCACCGAGGATGGCCAGGTCAGGGCAGTTCAGAATGTGACCTTCGATATCAGCAAGGCCAGAACCTTTGCACTGGTTGGTGAAAGCGGCTGCGGCAAGAGCGTCACCGCTCTTTCGATAATGCGCCTGATTCCGTCGCCACCTGGTGAGGTAACAGCCGGCAGGATACTGTTCAGGGGACGCGCACTGCTCGAACTCAAAGAGAGGCAGATGCAGAGGATTCGCGGCGACCGCATAGCGATGATTTTCCAGGAGCCGATGACGAGCCTCAATCCCGTTTATACAATCGGCGACCAGATTGTTGAGGCGATAAGGCTGCATCAGAAGAAAAATGCCTCCCAGGCCTGGGCCGACGCCGTTGAGATGCTTGCCAGGGTTGGTATTTCCGACCCGCAGCAGCGCGCCATGGATTATCCGCACCAGATGTCGGGCGGCATGCGCCAGCGAGTGATGATAGCTATGGCGGTAAGCTGTGAGCCTTCGCTTCTTATTGCCGATGAGCCGACCACCGCCCTCGATGTTACGATTCAGGCGCAGATTCTTAATCTGTTGGATGAGCTTCAGAAGCAAAACGGCATGAGCATTCTGCTCATTACGCACAACCTTGGCGTGGTTGCCGAACGTGCAGACAAGGTCGCGGTCATGTATGCGTCGCGAATAGTTGAAGTGGCTGATGCGGGGCCGCTTTTCGCACAGCCGCTCCATCCTTATACCCAGGGGTTGTTACGGTCTCTGCCGCGTTTAGGTTACACCGCCAAAAGACTACCGACCATTGCCGGCACGGTCCCGGACCCGCTGCATTTCCCCACGGGCTGTAAGTTTCATCCGCGATGCCCACTGGGTAGCGACGATAAGCAGTGTCAGACCATTGAGCCGATGCTTCGAGAAGTTCGCCCGGGCAGAAAGGCTGCCTGCTGGCATTGCCCGGGATATGAGACTGAGGAAGAATTCAAGGAATATGAATCAAAATACGGAAAGCACAAACGGGCCTCTGTTAAAAGTTGAAGGCCTGAAGACCCATTTTGCAATCAAAAAGGGGCTTCTGCGCAGGACGGTCGGCTACGTCAAGGCTGTGGACGGCGTGAGCTTTGAGATACAGCCGGGCCGGACTCTGGGGCTGGTCGGCGAAAGCGGCTGCGGAAAGACAACCGCTGCACGCACCATCCTTCGCCTGATACCGGCGACCGCGGGCCGGGTCTTGTTTGAGAATATCGATGTCCTGAAAGCCTCACGCAGGCAGTTGCGAAACCTTCGTCGCCAGGTGAGCCTTATCTTTCAGGACCCATACAGCTCGCTCAATCCGCGAATGACGGTCGCCAATATTGTTGGTGAGGCCGTCCGCGTCCATATGAAGCTCTCGGGCAGAGAATTGTTCGACTACGTCGCCGAACTGCTCGGCAGGGTCGGCTTGGCGGCAGATTACGTTAACCGCTATCCTCACGAGTTCAGCGGCGGCCAGCGCCAGCGGGTTGGTATCGCGCGCGCGTTGGCTCTTCGCCCAAAGCTGGTTATTTGCGATGAGCCTGTCAGCGCTTTGGATGTTTCCATACAATCGCAGATATTGAACCTCTTGAAGGATTTGCAGGAACAGTTCGGCCTGACCTTTCTGTTTATCGCGCACAATCTGGCCGTCGTGCAATTCGCCTGCGATGTGGTGGCGGTCATGTATATGGGCCGGATAGTCGAGCACGCCGATGCCGAAGAATTGTACCGAAATCCCCTCCATCCCTATACACGGGTATTAATGTCCGCGATTCCGGCCGTTGATACGTCCCAGCGAGGCAGGAAAAGGGCGGTTGCAGGTGAGGTCGCGAGCGTTTTGAATCCTCCGCAAGGCTGCCTGTTTCATCCTCGCTGTCCTTTGGCCGACGATATGTGCCGCAGGCAGATGCCGGCCCTTGAACAAAAAGGCGACGCCGGCAGTCATTGGGCGGCCTGCTGGAAGTGCTCATAATAAAGAACTCGACCACAAACGCCGAATCTGCAATAATGACTTCGGCTTTTTGCTGCATCAAGTGCGTTGTTGAAAGGATTTCCTATGGCCGGAACGGCTTGTTTATTGGTCGGCTCTCTCTGGCTTTGGGCAGGGGCCGGCGGGATCGATTTTGCCAATCCTGGTTTTGCCATGCGATGCGGCGGTTCGGAATTCTTTGTTTCTTACGACGGGGGCAGGACGTTCAAGTTTGTCTCATGGATTACCGCCGAGCCTTGTCAGACTAAGCGATGGCCGGCTTTGCGTTACATACGCCTACCGTGGGGTCTGTACGAAGTATCGCTATCGAGAGGTCCGCTCGAAATTGGATGTCGGATATTTTAATTGAGAACGTAACACAGTTGCAAAACGGGGCGATTTAGTTTATACTATTAATGAAAGCATTGGCAGCTATGAAACGACAAGCTGGTGTAGAAATAATAGCTCAGGGTGATACTGCCGTGGTGGCGTTAAAGACCCCCTGTCTAACCGATGTTGAACTGATATCCGGGGCGGCCGAGGAAATAAGTGCTTTTATTGCCGACAATCACCCTAAGAAAGTGGTGTTCGACTTTGGTCATGTTCGTTTTTTTTCTTCACAGGTACTCGGCCTGCTGCTGGATGTTCGAAAAAAACTCGGTGCCTTTGGAGCAGAGGTCGTGATAAGCGGCATAAACCCACAGCTTCACAGGGTTTTTCGAATAACCAACCTGGACCAAATTTTCAGATTTTCCCCGGATAATAAAAGTGCTCTTAGAGATATGTAAGGACGAAATATGATTGGAGAAATAACCGATATGTATATCGCAAACCAATTTTCGATTTTTATGGTCAACAAACCTGGCGTGCTGGCGCATGTTTTGGGTGAATTTGCCGATGCGAAGGTAAACATCATCGCAATGACTATGGTGGATTCTGCCGAGCATGGTGTGATGCGCGTGGTTTTTGCATCGCCCAAAAAAGCGAGGTCTGTCTTGGCGGGAGTTGATATGCCTTTCAATGAGACGGACGTCTTGTGTGTGAATCTCACAAACAAGTCCGGTGCGCTTGCGGGTGTAACCCAAAAGCTTTCTCAACACCATATAAATATAAGCTATGCCTACTGCACCGCCGGTGCCAGGGGGGGCAGGACTACCGGTGTTTTGAAAGTGGCCGACGTAACAAAGGCAATGCGGATTCTCCAGGGTAATCAAGCCAAAAACAGCAAGTCTCAGCCTGTTGTCAGACGCTCCCGTGGCTCACGTAAATAGTACGGATTCTTAAACCGTACATATTGACCCCGCATCTGCCTGCTGGGCGAGATTGAACAGGGACGCCTCTCGCGGTGTGTTCTTGGTATGAAGAGCTACGCGCTTAGTATACGAGCGCCGTGGATTCTTCTATTGTTCTGACGACTTCGACGATATCCGTTGCGTCGCAGACGTACCCGTCAAACCCTTTGTTAAGCAGGGCGTCGGCTTCCGAATTGCTTAGGTGGTTGGCTATGGCAATTACCTTGATGGTCTGCAACTGCTCATCGTTTCGGATGTTTTGGCATATTTCTATCGCCGCTATGTCCCTCGCGAAAAGATTTATCATCAGTACGTGAGGAACGAACTTCTGGGCCACCACACCGGCTTCGAAATTCGTGTGAACCACACGCACGTCATAGTCCCCCCTCGCCTGCATAGCCTCGCCAATCTGTGAGCCGGGGCCTTCTTCATTGTCCGCAATCAGAACGCGTATCTTGCCGGCCGCAAGTACCGACGTGGGCATGTTGTGAATCTTCATAAAGCGAATCAACTCCGAAACCGGAATTCTCCGGTCTTTGCTGCCGGGAATTCTATAGCCCTTCAGTTGTCCGCTGTCAAACCACTTGGAAACGGTGCGAGGCGCCACATTGCAGATCTTCGCTACATCACCGGTCGTCAGTACGTTTTTTCCCTTAGCCATGTCTTGGTCCTTAATCTTACACGAATTTACACCGGTTTCTTAGTCGGCATTAAAAAGCGTGCTGTTTAGCAGCAAGTCCAATTTGTGCCTTTGTGGCGAATATAAAGGCCTTCGGCAGCAATGTAGTCCCATAAACAGAACGCTTGATTTATCCTGCAAAACCCTTACAATCATGTCGTATTGGCGTGTTTTGCTCGACAGGCAGGAGCCGCGAGCCGCTCTGATGCGAAATTCTCTCGTGCACTGGAAGGATGAAAGTAATGAAGGTACATTTGTCTCGACCTGATATTACCGAGAAGGAAATCGAGGCGGTTGTCGCTGTCCTGCGAAGCCCAGACCTTTCACTTGGTCCAAAGCTCGGCCAGTTCGAGCAGGCATTTTGCCGCTACATCGGTAGAAAGCGTGCGGTGGCCGTCAACAGCGGCACAAGCGGCTTGTTTCTTTCTCTAAAGGCTATGGGTATTGGCCCCGGCGATGAAGTCATTACAACGCCCTTTACTTTTATCGCCACTTCGAATGCCCTTCTGATGGTCGGAGCCAAACCCGTGTTCGTCGATATCGACCCCGTAACTTTGAATATGGATACATCGCAAATCGAGTCGAAGATAACCGAAAACACTAAGGCGATACTTCCCGTCGAGGTCTTTGGCGACCCATCGAGTATGGATGTTGCCTGCGAAATGGCTAAGACGCACCGCCTTGCGATAATTGAGGACAGTTGCGAGGCGCTTGGTTCATCACTTAACGGAAAAAAAGCCGGAACTTTTGGCGATATGAGCGTCTTTGCCTTTTACCCCAACAAGCAAATCACAACAGGCGAAGGCGGCATGATTCTTACCGACAATGACGATTGGGCCGATATGTGCCTCTCACTTCGCAACCAGGGCAGAGCCAGGGGCGGCGGTTGGCTCGGCCACGAAAGACTTGGCTACAATTTTCGCCTCAGCGATATTAACTGTGCCCTCGGTATTGTCCAGTTGTCGCGGATTGAAGAGATTAAGGCAAAACGCAAACAGGTCGCCGACTGGTACGCCGAAATGTTGGCAGATGACAACAGGCTGACTGTTCCCACCGAGCCGGACAACTGCGACATGAGTTGGTTTGTGTTCGTCGTGCGCCTTGCCGAAGCATTCACTATGCAGCAGCGAGACGCGGTTTTGGAAAAGATGAGGGACCGAGGAATCCAGGTGAGTAATTATTTCCCGCCTGTACACCTTCAGCCTTTCATGGTGGAACGCTTTGGTTATAAGCCCGGCGATTTCCCAGTGACAGAATCCATAGCACAAAGGACCATCGCTCTGCCTTTTTATAACAATCTTGGCCGCGATGAAGTCGCAATGGTGTGCCGACAACTCAAGGAAACGCTTGATGAGGTTTCTTAGAAAACACGCCACTGAGCGGATTTTTGTGGCCTTTCAATTTGCTTAAGGACGTATTTTTTGTTAAACTTTAATTAAGATTAATGTTAAGGCTTGCCTCGCGTGGCAGCCGATAATAGCCGTCCTGGAAGGGGGAGTAACGGTATGGGAGGTTGGAGAAGTAAAATCATTTTTCTGCTCATAATCTATTTTGCCGGTTTCGCCACAGCCATTTACTGCCTGGCGCCGGCTTCTGAGCAAAGTTCCCAGCAGGTGAGCCACAAGGGCTTTGCGTATTCCGCACTTAAGTCCGATGATTTTGCCAAATCATTTCGCTCGGGTATGCATCAGTGCCTCGACCTCGCCAAGGACGCAGCGGGCCAGGCCGGAGACTTTGTTAAGCAAAAGCTGGCCGAAAGAGACGCAAAAAGCTAATCACCCAAAAAACTAATTGCGACACTAAGGTTCTTGATTGCTAACATTTAACTGTTAACCGTGTTTTTCAGGGGGGCGTATATGCCGCATTTCCTGGCCGTGGGCCGCCAAAGCCCACGGCCAACCTTTTACCCCAAAAACCTCTATCGGGCATATCTGCCGGCGTGATTCACATGCCAAGCTATGTAATTATTCTTGCTTTGCGAGCGTAAACCCTTCGGGGATCTCAGGAACAAATGTATCTTCCGGCAGGTTCGGGTCCCACTCGAATTGCTCTTTAACCTCTACTCGCGGGCCGTCATCCTGCATCCACTCGAATTCCATACGCTCTGGCAGCAATGTCTCGGCATTGATCCAAAGCTGATGTTTCATCGTATCAGGGTTCGTCCCATACTTCTTCGCGCTGATCTCGAACCAGTAACACTTTACTCCGTCAAGGTCGACATCTTCCTGGAAGTAATCCGCCTTATTAACCAGGCTCGCAATGAATATTATCCTGTCCATTGGATTATCAGGGTGTTTGGCCCGATCATGCGGGATTACTTTATAAGTTCCGCTGCTGTAATCAACCACTGTTTCTACCACCCTGAAATTCTGAACGTTAAAGTCAAAACCTTTTACGCCCTCATCGTTTTGATCAACAACGAACCATGTGCTTCTATCAAGTTTTTCACCCATAAACCGGTCTGCCAGCCAGTCTCCTGGTGATATGTACGTTATAGTTTCAGAAGAGAATTGCCAGTGTTCACCTTTCTGAAAACCGAAACTCTCATGGTATACAACGGTATTGACGTCCTGCAGCGCTGATACGATTTCATCTCGCAATTCAGTGGGGACGTCCGCATAGACCATCTTGCCCTTTTCCTCTCGCTCCCTTGCCGCACGAATATCGCCTGGCTCGGCATTGATGAAATCCTCCGGAACAACCGGCTCGAAAACATCGGCAGGTATTTCTGCGTAATACTCGAACTGATCATCTATTCGAGTGCAGGTTTCTCCCGGCCGACCGGTAATCGGCCTGCCGTGCTTTTCTATCCGAACAGGAAGCTTCGTCTTCACGTCCAGCCACACACGATCGATCCACTGCTTTGGATTATTCCCGTATTTGCTGGCACTAATCTCGAACCCGACACATTCTGTTCCTTCAAAAACCTCCGGCTCCAGTACCCTGTCGGCCTTACCCAGAAGATTTATATAAAACCGCAGCTTCTCAACCGGATCACGTTCATAAGCACCATTTTCATGTCGTTTAACTGTGTAGCACTGGAATTCGTATGAAACCGTATATTCAACAATATCATTACCGTCGGGTATCTGCCATGTTGTATCCTGCAATTTGCTGACTTCGTTGCTGTCTCCTAAAGTATCTTCATCAGTCGGTTCATAATAATTATCTCTTCGCGATCTGTCCCTCGCCTCATAATTCCTGGTCCAGTTACCCGAAACATGAGTCCACCCGTACCGCCCTACGAACACAAATTGACCTCGATACACCAGCGCTTCTATGGTATCCAGCCTGTTCAGAATCTCCTGCGCCCAAACATTGGATGGGCCGAGCCACCACTGTCCGTTGCCGGAACTCCCGCTGGGCCAAAAACTAACACCTCCGAAAACAAGTATCATTATCACTGCCGCTGCACCATATTTGATCAAAGGCCTTTTCATTATGCTGACGCTCTTTGAGGCCTCTCTGATCTGCAGCGCAGCTAAAAGGTCCCCTTCGAGCCTGTCACGATGACCGGGATTGGGCGTGTCATCAAACCTAACGTCATCGACGAAACTCTCGAATTGTTTTTCATCGTCATTCATTTCTTATACCCCCTGCTGGAGAGAGGTGATCTTCTTTCTCAGTTTGGCCAGTGCCCGCGATAACTGGCTGCGAACGGTTTGCGGGTTGGCCTTTAGCACCTCGGCAATTTCGGTTAACTTCAGTTTTTCAAAGAAACGCAGTGTGATGATCGTCTGATACTTCGGCTTTAGTGTAAACATCGCTTTTCGCAGCAGTTCCATCTTCTCTGAGGCATCGTCCGGTCCTTCAGGCTCATCACATTCTTCAACGGCCAAACATCTGCCATGCTTTTTCAACAACTGCTGCTGCCGGGCAAAACGTCTAAGATGATTGTTTACTGCATTGCTGGCGATCCTATAAAGCCAGTTGCGAAACTGTTCTTCGCTGCCATCGAAAGTGCCGATGTTTTCAACCGCTTTCAGAAACACGGCTGACGTAACGTCCTCAGCAGCGTGTCTTTCGAACAGGCGATGAACGCAGTAGCGAAAAACCTCGTCGTAGTGCCGCCGGTACAGCCTGGCAAATGCCGCAGGATCCGTACGGGCATCGGCTATCAGTTGGTTGTCATTTATTGTTTTGTCGCGTTCGTTCGAGCTAATCCCGGTTTCTCCATAGATTGCCAATAGCGTATCAACTATCATCATTATAATAAATGCGCGAAAAATAAAAACGTGGCAAAAAAAATACGCGCGGTTATGATATTCCAGCCTTATATTCACTGAAGGGATAGAGACAATGGAGAAACATTATGGGCTGATATTTGATGTCGATGGTGTTATTGCCGACACCGAGCCGCCCACAGCCGCTGCGACAAAAAAAATGTTCGCCGATTTGTTCGGCGTTGATGGCGTCAAAACCGCCGACTTCGAGGCTGGCCTGGGCCGCGGTGCAGAAGCTTATATCCTCGCCGCAGCTAAGATTTACGGACTTCAGCTTACGCAGGAGCAGCTTATCAAGGCCGTCGCCGCAAGGGAGGCGAATTTCATCGAATTAATGCAGGAATTCCCATTGCAGCCTTTCCCCGGCGTTCTGGAGCTAATGGCAAAGGCCCTTGATCAACCGGATTTCAAGCTGGCTATCGCGACGTCCAGCTCGCGGGACATGTCAGAGGTTGTACTAAAGGCTGCTGGTGTTCCGTATGACCGGATGGCCTATGTCAGCGGCAGTGACGTTACCAGAAAAAAACCCGACCCCCAGATTTTCCTGCTCGCCGCCGAACGAATGGGTATTCCCCCTGCCAACTGCGCAGTTATAGAAGATACCCCCGGAGGCGTCGAGGCCGCCAAAGCCGCAGGGACTATGTGTATCGCTGTCACGAATACCGCATCGCCCAAAGTTCTCGCACAGGCCGACCTTATCTGCGACTCACTACAACAAATAACCGTCGAGACCGTCAGAAACCTGATTCGAACCAAAGCATCTTCTTAACCTGCACATTCGAGAGCAGCCTCGACCATCGCCACGATGTTCTCCTTCGGCGTACCGGGGATAATACTGTCACTGGTACTGAAAATAAACTTCTTGTCACCTTTGGTCTCTTCGAATATTTCGTGAACCCGCTGCCTGATTTCCTCCTGCGTGCCGTTTCTCAGCAATTGCACCTGGTCGAAGTTACCGACCATCACAACGCCGTCGCCGAGCTTCTTGCGGGCATCGGCAAGGCTCTCTATGTCGCCGCCGGAGCCACCCGTTGAGAGCGACTCAAGCGCCTGGCCGGCAAGCATGTCACCGTATACCTCCAGAAGACCGCGGCATTGGCCGCAGTTGTGGAAAAGAACTTTACACCCGCTTTCAGTCAGGGCGTCTATGTAACGCTTTTCGTAGGCCATCACGTGTTCGCGATAGAAGCCGCTGCTCACCATCCCAGCGTTGGCAATGTTGCCGATCACTCTTTGCAGTTGGCCGCCCGCTCTTACAACCTGTTTGCCGACCTTGATTACATCCTCGGTGCAGAACTCCATAAGCTCTTTGTACAAATCAGGATTGATGATTGGATCCATAAACAGCTCTTCGAGCTTGCGCAACCCGAACGCTGAATTGAAAACACTGCTGCCTGCGCGGGGAGCCACGATGCCCCTGTCGCCCAGCTTTTTCGTGATGCGTTCTATATGGCCAAAGTCGTATAGCCCGATTGCCGGGCGGTGTTTCTTGACTATTGCCATATCATCCGGCCCCTTTATCAAAGCTTCTGTACGCACGTTTCGAAGCTTCATCCATTCCGTGCATGGGTCGCCGTGAAAATCTTCACCTTCAAGCCCGAACGTTTCTCTTAGTTGGCCGTCGGGAGTCGTGATTGTGTGGACAAGGCTCTTTCGGTCATCGGAGTAGTCCCATGAGTTTACCCACCCGGCGCTGTTCACATCGAAACCGACCGGCTCAAAAACGGGAACGCTGATTCTCAGTATGATGTCGATGCCGAGCGCTTCGTGAAAAGCGATAAGGTCATCTATAACGTCATCGCTTCGCTTCTCGAGAACAACATTTGGCGGCCCATCCTCAATATCGGTGTCCGTGACGAAAATCGACACAGGGGTCCTGTCCGTCTTGTTGCCGTTCAGCACATTCGAAAGTCTTTCACGTGAGGTCATAGCTTTCATCCCTTTCAGCCTGCGATGTTGTTGAACACTTTGCTTTTCGTCGATCAACAAACCCTGTCCGATGGGCCTGTCCACGCTGGACGATATTGTTCCCGCAGGACCAATACCTTAAAACACTTGACAGTATACGCCGCAACCTGCTACATTACAATAAGCTGAGTATCGATGCGCCTGTAGCTCAATTGGACAGAGCGTCGGTCTACGGAACCGTGATTGAGTGTGTAAGTTCGGTAGTAGCAAAGGTTTAAAATGCGTTTTTGGGCCAAAAAAGTGGTTTGCAACTCAGTAACAACTCAATGAATAAAAACATAGGGACTTTGAAAAGTGGTTTACCACTGGCAACTGACACTTTTACTGACACCGTTTTAAGCTTGACCCTTTACATTTGAGTCCTAATGTACGGACTTGTATGTGGCAGATTTATTATGGCTAAACGCTCACAGAATGTGTGACAAACAATTCATGTCCGTACTCCATCAGTAAGCGAGGTCAAAACCCTATATATGAAAAATTTCGGATTAACTGTCCGATGGTCATTGCTACGGCAAATCATCTATACTGGCGTGTCGTCGCCTTCCGGCGTTTCTTCGTCTGCGTCCTGTACCATTTCTCCCAACTTTAACAATTCTTCAGCCTCAGTCTGCGGAAGAGCGCTAACAGTGCTCAACTTACGGCTCATTACGCGAGTACGCGCTGAAGTTTTATCTAGTGTTTTGTCATAATTAAAGATTTGGGTAAAGGGGCTTCAGTTTGATTCGGGCTTTTTCGACGGTGAACTGCCAATCGACGCCTCGTTGTTTTTCGTTGCTGGAGTCGGCCCAAGCCGATGTTTCGCCACGGAGCATTTCGATGCTTTCGATCCGACGACCCGAAATGGACTGCCGGGTCATCGAACTCAACTCGTTTTCGGCAATGTTCAACCAACTGCCATGTTTCGGCGTGTAGTGAAATTCGATCCGTCGCACAAGTTCGCGGGCTTTTTTTGCCTCGAATGCCTCATAAAAAGCGCCTCGCGTATGCGTATTCAAATTGTCACAAACCAACACCACCTTCTCGGCGTCCACATAACGAGTGCGAAGAAGTTCTTCCATCTCCAACGCCCAATCGACCTTCGTACGTCGTGGGCGGGCACTGACCTTACGCCATCCCGACAACGGCTCGGCAAACATAAAAATGCAGGCTGTTCCCGCTCGTTCGTATTCGTAATCGACCCGCTGGGGATGTTCCCTCGTTGCAGCAATCGGCTCCCGTGTTTCCTTTGTCAACTGTACTGGCTGTTCATCCATGCAAACGATCGGAAATGCCGCGTCATGCGGCTGAGCATAGGTTTCCAGCACATCCTCCATGCATGCGGCAAACTCGGCGTTGGCGTCCGGTGGGATGACCCAATATTGAATTTTTCGCTTCGTCATACCGTTTTTTTTAGTGTTCTGCGAACCGTTTCGTAACTGATCGAATCTACGATTTCCAGTTTGACGACCTGGTCGGCCAGCAATCGCAGTGTCCAGTTGGCAAATCCGGTGGGCGGCTTGCCCAGCCGCAACGCGATGATTTCCGCTTCCTGTTTCCCATCAAGAATTTTTGGCCTCGGCGGCGTTTCGCGTTTTTTCCGGTTTAACACGGCATCGAGTCCTTCGGTAACGAGTCGTCTCGGACATTTTCGATGGTTTGTGTTCGACAGAACAACGCCTCGGCGATTTTGGAATCGGACCAGTTCAGCCCGTCAACATCGGCCTTAAGCAGGATATTTGCGCGCCGCACTTTTTGGGATGTTCCTTTTAGTTTTTTAACGATGTCCCGCAACAGACCCCGTTCTGTCTCCGAAAGCCGAACAATATACTTTTTGACCATGAGTAATCCTCCATGATAATTAAAGCTATAGAGAATTATCGGAAATATTCGCCCAAATCTTTAATTATGACAAAGCACTAGGGTATTTGTTACTGTAGTCAATTGGCTCTTGACTTTGTCAATAATATCACCGAATTTCCCAAACTCCGTTTTGACTGCCCCCAGAATCCTCCATACTTCGCTTGACCGCTTCTCTATTGCCAGAGTATGGAATCCCATGCGAAGACTGTTAAGAACTGCAGCAAGGGTTGTTGGTCCGGCTGCTACTATTCGGTATTTCTGCTGAAGGAGATCGTGCATACCAGGTTGCCTCAGTACTTCTGCATAAAGTCCTTCTGTCGGAAGAAACATGATAGCAAAGTCTGTTGTCATAGGTGGGTTAACGTGTTTCTCACTTATATCTTTGGCACATTTTTCAATTCCACGAATCAGAGCATCGGCTGCTTGCTTTGTGCCTTCGATATCACCATTTGCTGATGCGTCAACAAGACGTTCGTAATCCTCCTTTGGAAACTTGGCGTCTATCGACAGCCATACTGGATTATCTCCGTCACCATTCCTGCCAGGCAGACGGATTGCAAATTCAACTCGTTCCCGTGAGTCCTCCTTAGTCTGTACATTTTTTGCATATTGGTCAGGAGTAAGGATTTGCTCGAGAATTGCGCCAAGTTGAATTTCTCCCCACGTTCCGCGGGCTTTTACATTCGTCAGCACTCGCTTCAAATCTCCAACACCAGTTGCCAAATTTTGCATCTCTCCAAGACCGCGATGTACAGCTTCAAGCCTTTCGCTTATCAACTTGAAAGATTCGCCAAGTCTTTGCTCTAAAGTTGCATGAAGCTTCTCATCGACCGTCTTACGCATTTCATCCAACTTTTGCTCGTTACTTTTCTGAATATCCTTGAATTGTGCTTCGAGTTTCTCTCGAAGAACGCTACTCTCTTGTCGGCTTGCGGCAATAAGATCATTTATAGACTTTGTTACTTCGGTAAGTCGTTCTTTCTGCACATTACTCAAAGCGTTAAGAGTGCCAACAAGCAATTCATTAGCTTGTTTTTGTGACTGTCCAACTTCTTCACGAAGAGCCTTTACATATTTGCCGAAATTGCAATCAGCTCAACCTGATAGTCTCGCATCAGACACATCGCCCCTGCCTTGAAACCTTCACCATACTGGCCTATATCATCACCACTTTTTTCGCTACCCAAGTAAAACAATCGCTTCAGATTAAACGGTGTTGGCGCTGTAATAGTAACCTGAGAACCTTCAATGTTGATGTCAATATCTGAAAGCCTGTCCTGATTAGCATCAAAGAAGTTTTGCATAATATCCCGTGCGATAAGTTCTTCGTCCCACTCAACACCCCAGGAAGTGGTGACCGAACTCATGAGCGTCTCCTGATATTCCAAGCTGCTGCCAATATTCAACTGATTCAGTTTTTCCAGGTTTTCTTGCCAATCCATAATCTCTGCTCCTGTATTCGTTAACAATCTAAAAAGCATTGTTCTGTCTGAAAAGCTGGCCGCATTTAAGGCATTTGGCGTAAAAATCCGATATCGCAACACGTACGCGAACCGGCTTGGGTTTGCATGAACATATCCATAACTTCAACTTGGAGTTGCCAGAACTAAAAGGCTGGGACTCAATCTCCTGAGGCTTGACCTCAGAAGCAATGGGGATATTAATATCGTATCTGGCAAGTAGTTCTGAAAAGGGTGTGGGTGGTGGGGCATATTTTTGGTAACCACGGTGGTCAACGATTAATCCAAATGAGATAGCCCTTTCGATAAAGGCAGTATTATGATAGTTGTGACTTTTTGCTGATTTTCCTTCAGTGTGTAGTTTTTGTTGTTCACCATGTAGTAGCTCATGGAGCAGAGTTCCCAGAGTGTCAAAATTAACTGTCCCCCCATCGATGTGCTTTTCATTGATTGCAATCTCATTTAGCAAACCAAATCCATTACGTCCAAGCCGAAAGTGGCCATAACAGTCGGAACGGAGTGAATCCAACCTGAGTGCAGGAGTGGTACATTGAAGTTTAAACTCAAGAATAAACCTCTCTGCCCAAATATGCAGACTCTCCGCCAGTGACTTGCAGTGCCAATCTCGTGCATTGGTTTGGTGCTCTTTCAAGTCAAAATTGATTCTTTCGGCATCCAAAAATTCGACGCTCCATTATTGTGTATCCCCCGTATACCTTTTTTGCCAAACTACTTCTATGATCATCTGTTGTTGTAAATTGCGGGGCTATTGCCTGTTATTGCTAATTAAATCCAGCTCTTAAGCCATTAGCTTTTTTCGGCCGGAATACTCTTCTTCACAAAAAGGAGGAAGCATTTCAGCAGGGCACTGCTCCCATTAAGTATATGGTGGAACCCAACACAATATTTTCATAGAAACCAATAAATTTCACTCCTTACTGAAAATTTCGCTCAAGAACAACCGCTATACAAATAATAATAGCGTGTCCAATGTGTGGCATTTATCCAACACTATCTCCCAGGTCCAATCACTTAAACTACATGAACCCTTGAGTTCACTCAGAATTGGCAAAGATAGAACTCATCGGCGGTTTCCGTGATCTGGACTTTGAGGGTGTTCGCTGGAATTACCCCGCTTTTCAATGACATAAGTATAAGTGTATTATACACTTACAGCCTGTGTGACTATTCCAATCGCTTCTGCTGATGATATTCATATGGAACCCCATCTATCGCGAATGAAAGTTTTTTTTTGTTTTCTTGAAAAAAAGTCACTCCAAGAGTACACTATACATATATAAGGGCAGCGATGATGGCATCCTGTGCAAGATCGGGATATAGTATTGGTGAGTTAGCTATCATCGGCTGAACGATGGTATTTGCTGAACGGGGACGGAGTTGTGGTTTCCACCACAGGTAATTCTTCTCCTCAGGAAAAGTAGGCCAGAAATCGGGATCCTTGGGCGACAATGCGTATCCGGGAATCCAAGATGGCAGGCTTTTGCGGCAAAAGGTTTGAAACATGTTTTGTGTTTGGTCACACCCACGAATAGATAATACGGAGGAGGGCAATGGAGTGCTCTCATGTGCCAGCCAAGAGAGTTTGAACCTGATATCCTTGAGACCGACGTTGAACTTCTTCGGAGGTCCAAGAAGGGGGACCAATGCGCGTTTGAGGAACTTGTCAGACGTTACTGGCAAAAAATTTTTGGGTTCTTGTGCCATGGGCTCGAAAGCCCCCAAGATGCCGAAGACCTTGTATCGGAGACTTTTTTGGACGCGTTCAAATCTCGCTTCAAGATATCGGATAAGCCAGAGGCGTTCAAACGCTGGCTGTACAAGGTCGCTGCAGTTAAGAAAAAAGCTTACTGGAAGGATAAGTACCGAAAGCCGAGGTACCTACCACTGGATTCGGTGCCGCCGGTGTGCCAATATCTCGATATTCCCGGCACTGTTGCAGTTATTGAAGCTGTGTTGGAGTCACTTTCAGAGAAACAGAAAAACATTTTAGTAGCGTATTACTTCGAGGACTCAAAGCTCAAGGGGGTAAGTCAGGCAACAGGAACATCTGTTTCTACGGCATGTCGCTTAGTAAAGGAAGCGAAGGAGCGTTTGAACGAAGTATTAGATAGCTAATCATGGACGAATAGACAATGACCCAGAATTCAACGCATAAGATTGTTGAAATTGCTTATCTATTTGCTGATATTCAGAACCACGTGTGCGCGCTTTCTGCTTCTGACAGCCAAATAGTGTATCTCTTTTTTGTTGACCGCCTGACTGCCACTGATATTTCCTACATCTGTGAGTTGGGATCAGCCAAGGTCTATCACATCATCAGTAAATTCCTTGCCAAACTTCTTTCTGAATCTGTAAGATTTCGGGCCAGTGTTTCCTTACCAGGCAGACCCACAGGAAAACTTTGCGTCTTCCGGGAGAAAACGTATACGACCGACCTGGAAGATCAGGTTAGCGCTTTAATGACGAATGGACAAATAGAGGATCATCTTATGGCGAGGGTTATAGATCTGGTCGGAACTGCTATTGATATCGGAACGCCCGCGGCCCCAGCGCAGCTCCATGCGAGAATAATAGCAGAGATATTTGGTGGCGAACCGCACAGAAGAGGTTACGTGCTTCACAACGTGTTGTCGAGAAAGCCGTAGCAAGTGAGAAGCTCTATCAAGGCCAAGTCGACATTCTGAATTTGCCGACAACAAGAGCAAAGTATCCACATGTGCACATTGAAAATCTCTCCCGGGGACTTGTGGAGCCAAATTCAACTTTATCCGTCTCAACGATCCAGCAATTAAGCGACCCTAAGTCAAGGATGCCCTCAGAATCCAAGATAAGCCAGCAAGTTATGTCCTACTGCCACACTCAGAACAGTAACTACTATGGAGATTTCCGAATATCTCGATTCCGTCTTGCATTTGCAAACCCAACTAACATTAAGTCCTTTTCCTTTGAGGCCGTTCTTGTATCTCTAAAGCCTCCACATTTCGAGGCCAACTGCTTCAAAGCACTTTCAAATCGGCTCGAAAGTCTCCACCCATACTGCCCCCCATACCGGCTATTCAGATAGGTCACTTGTTCGATCAAACCCAGTTTGGAAAGCTTAGCCCGTGTCCTCTGTAGTATCCTGCGTGAGATATCATATCGTTTTTCCAAATAAGCTAAGTTAGGCACCATGCCATTAACCCATTTTAGCTCAAAGAATATGCACGCTGCAGCATGTTGCTGGTTTTGATTGCCTGGGAAGAGCTTTTCGATTAGCTCTGTAAAGTCCGAAATTTGGCTGATTCTCCTATGATGGAAGTCAATTCTTGTTGTCTCTCGCAATTTACATTCTCACCCCTGCCTTTTTATGCAAAATAAGGGCTTCGACGCGGAACCTAAGTGTCGAAGCCCTGTTAAAATTCAGACCCACCTCTATTTAATTCTTTCGGTTATACCAAGAAGTCGGTCATCATAGGGAAAGTGCACACAGCAAGGCAGGTTATAGAGCAAACAAACATGTTCCGTTATACTTTATATATGACTTCGTCAAGGGCATTACGGAGGGTAAAAAACTTGTCAATTAAGAGACGTGGTTACAGGAATATCGTATCTATGGTTGTCGTCGGAGATTAAAGTGGCGGGGGGTTTTATTGCCATTGTTGCTAATGTTGAGCAAGAGCAGTTAAAAGACGATGATGAAGCGGCCTTTGATGGGGGGCTGGTTTTTTATTTCGCTGGTAATCTTGAACTGTCCGACGGAAACCATGTCTTCCGGCTTGTGATCACCTCTTAAAGAAGCATGTTTCATAAATTCTACACTATCATGGAAACAGGCGAATTTTGGCACTGACATCTCTATCTTTACTTTTAAAGCATTTGCGATCCCATTTATGTACGTCAGAACCAGAATATTGGCAGCTTCCTTGAAAGCAGACAGTTTCAGTTTATCATCGTTTTTTTCTTTGTCAGCAGTTTTAAGAAATCGCCTGGATAAAAGTGTAGTTAAGGTTTTGGTGCCGGCCAGGGGGAAGATCGCTACAACTATACCCTCAAGTTTGGTTTGGGCCAGAGCTGGTATGGCTTTGGGGCTCTTGAAACTCACATAGGAGCCAAAGCATTTTTCGTTTGTCTCAACAAATATCGCATTTTGCTCGAATGTCTCAACGCTACCGAATTCAACCTTTATGTCTTCGCCGGTGAGTTTCCGCAGGGCCTCGGACATTTTGTGGGCAATATCGGGGCCGATTTTCTTGAAAAAATCGGTTCTGGTTTCCAATTCAGCGGTTAAAACTTCCATATCTTACTATGGCTCCATTTCTGGCTTTACATTTTCGAGCGACCAACCTTCTCAGATTCTGCCTGCAACAGCCTCGCCTATAAAATCTCTCTCTGCCTGTTCTTGCTGCTCTTCATCGCCGAAGCTTACCTGGATTCTTCTGGCAGAGCCGCTCATCAGATTCTCTATTCCCTTAAACGGCCCTATCGTTTGCACTCCTTCTGACGAAACCTCAAATTCTGTAAGCTCCTTATCATGCATCGAGCCACGCTGTTTCAATACACTGAGCAGTCTGCGCATCTGGCCACCCAATTCCACATATTTTAGAATGATGATATTGTCCGTGGCCGTGGAAAGGTGTGTCTCGGTTATTGCAGTTATGCCTAAAAGCTGTGAAGTTGTATTGGTAAGATAGGATGTAACATCGTGCATTTTCAAAAATGCGTTCAGACCAATTACAAACTGGCGGAATTTCCGCTCGTCGTAAATCCTCTGCAAAGCTGAAAGGGAATCCAACACGAGTCTCTTTATCTTATTAGCTATGACCAGGTCCTGGATTATCTTCAAATACTGCTCAGCTTTGAGGTCTTCGGGATAATGGCAAACCAGTTGCACAGTCCCATCGTCCACATGCTTTTTTAAATCCCAGCCGAAAGACGCTGCATTTCTGTATAGCTGACCCGGACTTTCCTCAAATTCAATCAGAAGCGAGTTTTCTCTTTGTTTGGCTCCTTCCATAATGAAATGCAAAGTTGTAACAGTCTTGCCGCAACCAGAGGCACCAGTGATTAGGGTAGTGGAATTTTTGTATACCCCCCCATGAAATAGTTTATCCAGTCCCTTAATTCCGGTAGAGATCTTCTCCGAAAAACCTTTACCTGTTAACTTTGGCTTGGGGCGAGGATAGAGACTTACTCCAGGGTCACCTACAATTAAAGCAGCTTCCTGCGAATCATGGCTTGAACCTCGGAATTTCAGGATTTCGATGGTTCTTTCCCGCTCGCCCTGTTCGGTCAGGCGGTTGTGCAGCAAAATGACATTATCAGAAACAAACTCCTCCACACCGTAACGGCTGATTTGGCCATCTTCGACTGGTCTTTCTGCAGTCATAATACAGGTAACCTTGAGTTGTTTAAGTCTATAGGTAAGCCGATATAGCTCCCGTCTGATAATCCCCGGGTCCTGGAAGTGGGTAAAAAGTGCCGATGCCGAGTCAATCACAACCCTTTTGGCTTTTACTTTCGTTATGGCATACTCAATCCTTGCCAGAAACGCTCCCAGATCGTATGTGCCGACCTCAAGATTGTCCGCCTCATCGGGAGAGGCGTCCACAAAGGCCCACTTGTTTTCTTTAATCAGCTTGCCTATATCCCAGCCAAAACTATTCGTATTCTTAATAATATCCACGGGTGTTTCCTCAAAGGTTACAAACACTCCGTTCTCACCATACTCTTTAACTCCCTTATAGAGAAACTGAGCAGAAAACACAGTTTTGCCTGAGCCGGAAGTTCCACTGGCAAGGGTGGTTCTGCCTTTGGGTACTCCGCCGTGAGAAATTTCATCGAAACCGGGAATTCCGGAAGCAACTTTTGTTAATTTCTTTGCCATTGTTTTATCTCCTTTACTTTTAGCGTATAGCAGGCAGCGTATAGCGTATAGTTTTCACGATACGTGTTACGTATGTGCTCTATACAGTCTTTGCCATTTCTTTTTCAACGGTCAGGTCAAGGCCTAACAACACTTTATCTATGCTCGACAAATCACCTATGATTTTTCTCACTGGCGGAGGCAAAACTTTAGTCAGCGTTGGTGTAGCTAAAATCTTATCCTCCTCAGCTAATTGGGGATTCTTTAGAACATCGATAACTTCCAACGTGTAAGCCCCCTTTAGTTCCATCGCAAGGACTTTCTTCAAATTTTTTATTGCCTTTTGGGAATTCGGTGTTTGCCCCGTAACATAAAGTTTTAGAATACATTTCGCTGCCATTTTTTCACCTTTCGTTAATTATCGGTCGTTAAGCTGCATCCAGGCCTGCTAAGAGTTGACTTGCTGATAAGCTGTCGCTTATGTTACAAGGACAGGTGGGGATGGAATAATCTGTGTTTGCCCCCCATAGGCAGCAGTCGGTACCCCTAACTAACTTTTTTTGGCGTGGACGCATCTTTAAATTTATTTCCTTATTTTTATTCTTCTTCTTACTTATATCGGACATTAATTGGGGTGGTATTATTAGAAAATTTCTTTTTTATACCGCCACCTGCTCCAGAGAATCTACTATTGCCTCTAAATGCCTCGTTTGAAATAGTACGAGGAAGTAGCTTTTGAATAAATGGCCCTTAAAAGCAGGCACAGTAAAGTTAAATTCCGTTTCTAAAGCTACGACATCCTCCTGATTTTGTGTCAACTTTCCATATGTCTGCTCCAGCGTCGTTTCTAACGTATCAAAACTGAGTCGAGGCGCATGCCCAACTATTTTGATTCCTGTGCGGTTTGAAATAGTTGTAAAGTAGCTGCCGCAAATAATGTTTCCAAGTTCCTCGAGGGCGGATTTGTCAAGCTCATCCAGCTCTTTGGTCGCACCCCAATCTTTTTTAATCAGCAAATCACTTAAATCAAAAGCTGTTTTGGGGGAAACCATCAGCAGTGCCGCTCCTTCTACTTCTCCGCTTACAGACAAACACACTATCGCAACTGTTATATCTGGACCAATAGTCGGTGTGAGCTCTTTGAGCTTTTTGACCCTGGGGTTGGCAATATCAACAATCGTCTGCCCGCCAATTAGTCTTGCCAAGGCACCGGAACTTTTTATACAGGCCTCTTCATGAATTTCTTGTAAGTATTTATTTTGCATTAGAGTGTAACTCCAAAATTTTTATCGCTATTTATGGATTGTTTCAGCTCATCCGCTAAACCAAGCCCCGACAACACTTTTTCCCTGTCGGACAAATCCCCGATAATTCTTCTGGCCGGTACAGAGGAAACCTTTATCAACGTAGGAGTGGCTAAAATTTTATCTTCCGACGCTGCTTGCGGGTTCTTTAAAACGTCGATAACCTCCAATATATAAAGGTCTTTGAATTCTTTTTCGAGGATATCGTTTAAGTTTTTTATTGCTGTCTGGGAATTGGCTGTCTGGCCCATAATGTACAGTTTTAGAATATATTTTTTTGTCATTTTATGCCTTCCATTAGGTATTTTCAGCCCGTTATTTTATCAGTTCGTATAAGTCCTCTAAAATTTAAGCTTTACTGTAACAACTCCTGTGGTAGGGGAAAATTCCACTGACCGGCCTTGAGAGCCACCCACACATTCGCCGACTATTCGTATTCCTTCAGCTCGCAGTTTTTCTTTTGCACTTAAAACGTTATCTTTGCCGATGTCGTTTGACATCAAAGAAGGGAACATATTTGCCCCGCCAATGAGCTTGACTTCCATGTCCTCTCGTTTAGAACCCTTAGCTTCCAGGCCTCTTAGCATCTTATCTATAGCCACATCAACATATTTGGTGTCTTCGGTTTTTGTCGAAACCCGTTCTGCTACAGCACAGGCATGGCCGATTGTTGAAGCTTCGTAAGAAAGATGAGCGGAGGCACGCTGGTGATATTGAGCATCCCGTTTAGCTGACGATGGGACCATTGTATGAGCAAGGGCACCTATTTGGAGCTTCGAGTCGTAGAGAGTAATAACCAGACACGACCCGATTCCGGAAGTTACCAGGACGTAATCGCCCGGGTTTGTTACTGCTTCAGCCATATGTACTTCAATATCCGCCATTTTTGTTACCCTGATCGTTTTCCCAATAATCAACAAAGAAGGTCTTCAGCCCCACTGATTGAGCCAAGTATCGCCTTAAACTGCTCGACCTCAAAGAGTAAGAGGAAATAACCTTTGAACGTTTCCGGATTGATTGTAAATTCTATTTCAATTATCAAGGCGTTCTCTGTCTTTTCGGCAAATTGTGTGATGATCTGGCTTACAATCGCACCGAACATATCAAAGCTGAAGTTAGGTGTGTGCTCAACTACCTTTATCTGCAAAGCATTTGCCATGACGGTCAGGTAATTGCCTGCGATGATGTTTCCTACTTCTTTCAAGGCGGATTCATCGAGCGGGGTCAGCTTTCGGGTTGTACCGGGAGGCCTTTTAACAAGCAGATCGCTTAAAATAAAGGCGGTCTCCTTTGGGAATATCAGCAGTGACGCTCCCTGAATGTCACCGGTAACAGGCAGATAAATCCCCGCTACCATCTCTTCGGTGCCGATAAGCGGACTAAGCTCTGCCACCTTCTTTACTTCTGCCTTGGAAATAGCTACATCTACGTGCCTGTCGATTAGTTTTGACAAGGCAGCCGAAGCCTGTTCGGCGGCTTCATTGTTTATCTGCTCCAGCCTGGTTACTTGTTGTAATTCGCTTTCCATAATATGGTTTCCTTTCAAATTTGTTTAACATTCGCCGCTAATCGACGACTGCGAACTCTCTCTTGGTTAACATTAAATTAGACACATCCAGTACTAAAACGACTTCGCCGGAACCGATTATGGTTGAGCCGGAGAAGTATTTGTTCTCTCTTACAAGTTTGTTCAACGGCTTAATAACTATTTCCTGCGTGGTCAGAAAAGCATCAACTGCCAGGCCAAGTTCCTCCTCGCCCTTTTTGACAATTGCAATCGGCTGTGCTTTCAAGCCCAGGGATGGCGATTTGAACAGTATGTCTAAACGGGTTATCGGGATATCTTCTCCGTCCAGAACAATAGCTTCGTTGTTCAATATCCCTTTGATGTCGGCTCTTTCTACGGTAACAAGTCTTTCTGTATTTGCTATGGGAATTGCATAGGTTTTGCCGGCTGCTTCGACAAAGAGGGCTTTTATAATAGCCAGTGTCAGCGGTATCTCTATTATAAATGTTGTACCCTTGCCAAGCTCGGTTTCGACTTTGACAGAGCCGCCGAGAGATTCGATTTTATTTTTAACAATATTCAGGCCAAAGCCTCTGCCGGAAACCGCTGTAACTTTCTTGGTAGTACTTACACCGAAAAAGATTGACTGAATCAACTCTTCGGTTGTTGCTTCCGGTGATAATATTTTATTTTTTATGGCTGTATTTTTTATATCTTCAATGTCAAGTCCCTGGCCGTCGTCACTGACCTTGATAATCGCAAAACTCTTGGTTCGCTCAGCGGTTATTTTTATTGTTCCTCCAGCGGGTTTACCGGCCTTTTTTCGAGCCTCCGGCGTCTCCATACCATGGTCAACAGCATTTCTTAAAAGATGAACCATACTTTCAGCGATTTCGTCTATCACAGCCCGGTCAAGTTCGATATCACTTCCCTGAGTTTCAAGGCTAACCTCTTTTTTCTGCTGCTTTGCAAGGTCTCTTACCATTCGGGGAAACCTGCTGAATACAAAACCTATAGGCACCAGTCTTGACTGCATCACATTGTATTGCAAATCTGAAACTAACCGCCCTAAAGTATCAACCGCCGCCGTAAGCTCCGGATTCTGCAGTTGATCCTTTACGATATCAAATCTCATCCTGTTTATCAGGAGCTCTTCAGCTAAATTCATAAGTACGTCCAGCCGTTCGACCTTTACCTCGATGCTTCCGACCTTTGCAGCTTCAGCCGGGACCGATTTATCTATTGAATTGGTCACAACTTCTTTCTGTTTAATCAGCATTTGTAGTTTCTGTACTAATTGGTCAGTATCAAGCTCCTCGGCATCGGCAGCAATCTCTTTTAGGCTTGATTGGAGGTTGTCGAAACATTCAAACAATACGTCAACGCATTTATCCTGCTGTATCTTCTTATTTTTTATTGCGTCCAGTACGTCTTCGATTGCATGGCAGAGTTTGGACATTTGTAAGTAATCCATTGTAGCAGCCATGCTCTTTAACGAATGCGCCGCACGGAAGATTGCGCTTAAGAACTCAGCTTTGCCCGGCTTTTTTTCGAGCTTGAGCAGAGACTTCTCCATCAAAGAGATGTACTCTTTAGCCTCACTCAAAAACGTATCTTTATATTTGCTTAAATCTTCAGGCATTTATGCTTTCCTGACTTACAGATTCCATCATAACTTCGGCGATTTCGCCGGCAGGTAATATTTTATCAGCATAGCCTGCGTCAATAACCGCTTTTGGCATACCGAATATCAACGAGGACTCATCCTGAGTAATTACTGTGCCGCCGGCTTGTTTAATGGCTTTAGCTCCATCTCTGCCATCATCGCCCATTCCAGTAAGGATAATTCCAACTACATTTTCATAAAAGATTTTAGCCGCTGATTCCATCACCAAATCAACCGAAGGGGTCAGGATATCAGATTTAGCTTCTTTGATATGTGCGGCGACCTCTTTGTTCGGCAATAGCCTAAGTGTCATATGAGAACCGCCGGGGGCAAGATATATTTTGCCTGCCTCAATTGTCTCATTGTCATTGGCAACTTTTACGGTTAATTCGCACTGACGATTTAAATGCTGGGCAAAACTTTGCGTAAAAAACATGTTCGGCACATGCTGAGCTACGATAATCGGTGAAGGGAAATCGGCGGGCAAAAACGGTAAAATTGATTCTAATGTCTGCATCCCTCCGGTCGAGGCCCCTATAACGAAAATTTTGTTCACGTCGGCCAGTTTTCGCTTATGCTGTTTGGGCTTTTTGGCAGCAAGCAACCGGACTTTCTTAAGTTCAACCTTCGAAGCAGCTTTAACTTCTTCTATGAGCTGATGTTTAACCTTTTCGATGTTCAGCGATAATTCGCCGGAAGGTTTGAGAACAAAGCCGACAGCTCCCGTCTCGATGCACTCTATTGTAACGTCCGCATCTTGCTTGCTATAGGCGGAAAGTATCACCACAGGGACAGGGCATTCGCTCATAATATGCTTTAGTGTGGTCATGCCGTCCCAGCCGGGCATCGCTAAATCGAGCGTAATGCAATCAGGCCTTACCCTGGATATTTTGTCTATTGCTTCTCGTCCCTCTTTGGCAGTATCGATAACCTCAATCTCCGGATCAGAATTGAGTAAATCCGAGATAAGGGTTCTCATGAAAAGAGAGTCATCAACTACAAGGACTTTTATAGACATAATATTCTCGTCGCCATTTAATTATGGTTTAATACTCAGCCACAAGGTAGGGGCTGTTTAATACTATTTACTGCTTGCTACGGCCTGTTCGCTAAGGCACCTCTGTACCGTCTCGACGACCTGCTTTTCGTCAAAAGGCTTGACAATATAATCCCTGGCACCGGCTTTTTTGCATTCGTCAATTATGGCTTCCTGGCCGACGGCTGTGATCATAACCACGCAAGCCTGCGGGTCACTTTGCATAATTTTCCGCAGAACCTTGACGCCTTCTTGTTCGTCTTCCGGCATAACAATATCCAGCAGTACCATATCCGGCTTTTCGCTTTTGAATTGTTCTACAGCCTTAGCCCCTGAATCGGCTTCCACTACCTCGTACTCATCAGGAAGATTGTCCTTTAGTGTCATTCGCATAAAGAGCGAATCGTCCGCAATTAGAATCTTTTTCATATCGGTTCCTTTCGTATTGTGGCTCTTTTCTTTGGTTACACTTGTAATTTTTCTATTTGCAGATTAAGCATCTGCTTTCTGCCCGGCAAGGACAGGTTCGAGCTGCGACTCAGCGGCTTCCTGCTCTGTTTTTTTGGCAGCCTTTTTGGCCTCAGCTTCTGATGAGACTTCGATTCGCTGGGCCGATTCGGGCTGTGACTCGGCGGTTTCCTGGTCTGCCTTTTTGGCAGTTTCGGCTTCCGGCGAGACTACAACATGCCGAGCTTTGGTCGATCTTTCTGAATGGTGCCTCTGCGAATAATCGCTCAATCTGGTAAGTTCATCGGCAGAAAGAACCTTGGCCAAATCAAGCATAATTATCAGCCGATTTTCCAGAGTTATCACGCCGTTGACGTACTCTCTTTCTATTTTGGTAACCAGTTCCGGAGCCGACTTAATATCTGTTTCAGGTATTCTTAAGACCTCGGTAACCTCGTCAACCAAAAGACCGAAGATGTTTTTATCCTGCTCGGTTATCACTATGTGTCTGTCCTCAACTTCTCTATTGACTGCCGACAGGAAGAAACGTGATTTGAGGTCCACGATCACAGGAATTTCACCCCTGATGTTACTTACACCTTTAATAAAATCCGGTGAATCCGGTATCGGCGTAATGGCCCCTGTCCTGATAATCTCTCTGACCTGATTAATATCCGCTCCGTATTCCTCATCGCCGAGGTTAAACACAATTAGCTGAATAATCTCGGCTTCTTCAGTGTCACCCTTTTTCCGTTGGCTTTGTGGGTGTATCTGCACATTTTTTATATTTTCATTCTTCATATTTTTTCGCCTTTCTCTGCAATACCGATACTATTACAGTTTAGCTTTCGTTACTTTTGGCTTTAGTTAGCACTTCAGTTTTCGTTGCCCGGCTGCTGCTTGGGGTTTCTGTCTGCCTTGTCTCTATTGGAGTAGCTTCCTGAGCACTTACCTTAAATCTTCCCAAAGCGGATCTCAGCTCTTCTGAGAGGCTTGATAGGTTCTGGGCAGAAGCTGCCATTTGTTCCATTGATGCCGCCTGCTGCTGAATAGATGTTGACATCTGTCCGGCTCCTACTGCGGCCTGTTCACTCGTTGAGGCTATTCCCTCTATTGCCTTTGCCACCTGCTGCGCACTTCCGGTCTGCTCGTCCGTTCCCGCTGCTATCTCCTGTGCCTTGGATGTGATCTCCTGGGCACCGGCACCAATCTGGTCTAACATACCCAGGGCCTGATTGACGATGTCAATACTTTCAGAAACCTGCCGTGTTCCATCGGTCATGCCGCTGACAACCTCGGTAGTGGATTCTCCAATGGTATTAACCATCCCATCAATCTGTATAGCCGCCTGTTTTGTTCCTTCGGCCAGTTTTCTTATCTCATCAGCAACCACCGCAAAGCCTCGTCCGGCTTCACCTGCATGAGCAGCTTCGATTGCCGCATTTAGAGCAAGCAGGTTGGTCTGGTCGGCGATATCCTTGGCGGTGCCAACAAGTACCGCTATCTCCTTGACTCGATCATCTAATTGTTTAACCGTATTGGTGTTGCCTTTTACAATATCATCTATCCTTTTCAATCCCGCTACGGCCTGTTTGCCGGAACCAGTGCCTTTCTTGGCAAGATTACCTGCCTGCTGAGTAACCTCAGCAGCACTTCTTGCATTTGCCGCACCCAGTTCAATTGACTTGGACAAATCTGCCACAATCTTCGTGCTTGATTCCAGCTCTTTGGTTTGATCTTTTGCACCGTTGGCTATTTGCTGTGTGGTTTTTGCAGCCTCACCTAATGCGGTATTTACCTGTCTTGATGTGCCGGCCAACTGATTGGACGCTGTGGCTACTCTGCCGGAACTATCCATTGCCAGCCGGATGGCTGTTCCCAGGTCATCGAAGGACTTATTAAGGGCGTCTGCTAACGTCTTAATATCTCCCTTGGTTTCGATAGCTACTCTTTGTGATATATCTCCCTCGGACAAAGCAACTGCAAGTCTTATCACTTCCTGCACAGGGTTGGCTATGGAATCAAGCAGGCTGTTGAGCGTATCTACAATACCTTTCCAACTGCCCCCTACACCTTCAACCCGTGCCCTTTCACTTAATTTACCCTCTGTGCCCGCTACCTGGGCGACTCTTGAGACCTCAGCAGCCAATCTATTCAAATCATCCACCATTTTATTCAGGGTGTTTTTGAGTTCTAATATCTCTCCGCTTGCCTCGACAGTTATTTGCTGAGTCAGGTCTCCTGCACTAATGGCCGTAGCAACCTGGGCAATGTTTCTAACCTGATTGGTGAGGTTGTTAGCCAAAGTGTTCACATTGTCAGTTAAGTCTTTCCATGTTCCCGATACACCAGGTACATCGCCCTGTGCTCCCAGTTTTCCTTCAGTTCCCACTTCTCTGGCGACTCGGGTAACCTCGCTTGCGAAGGTATTAAGACTATCAACCATCTCATTTAACGTGTTCTTTAGCTCTAATATCTCACCAGAAGCCTCAACAGTAATTTTCTGACTTAAATCTCCGTTGGCAATTGCAGTGCCAACCTGTGCAATATTTCTAACCTGCTTGGTAAGATTGTCAGCCATGTTGTTAACATTATCGGTTAATTGCTTCCATGTACCGGCAACTCCAGGTACGTCTGCCTGACCACCAAGTTTTCCTTCTGTTCCAACCTCACCTGCCACCCTGGTAACTTCGGCAGCAAATGTGTTAAGGCTGTCCACCATATTGTTTATTGTACTCTTCAACTCTAATATCTCTCCGGAAGCATCAACGGTAATCTTCTGTGAAAGGTCGCCATTGGCTACTGCCGTAGTAACCTGAGCAATGTTTCTAACCTGCTTGGTAAGATTGTCGGCCAATGTATTGACATTGTCTGTCAGGTCTTTCCACGTTCCAGCCACTCCTGGCACATCGGCTTGTGCTCCAAGGTTACCTTCAGTCCCTACTTCCCCTGCTACCCTTGTAACTTCAGCCGCAAAGATATTAAGGCTGTCCACCATAGCATTTAGTGTACTCTTAAGTTCTAATATCTCACCGGAAGCATCAACTGTAATCTTCTGTGAAAGGTCGCCATTGGCTACACCTGTAGCAACCTGAGCAATATTTCTGACCTGCTTGGTAAGATTGTCAGCCATGTTGTTAACATTATCGGTTAACTGCTTCCATGTACCGGCAACTCCAGGTACGTCTGCCTGACCACCAAGTTTCCCTTCTGTTCCAACCTCACCTGCCACCCTGGTAACTTCGGCAGCAAATGTGTTAAGGCTGTCCACCATATTGTTTATTGTACTCTTCAGTTCTAATATCTCACCGGAAGCATCAACAGTAATCTTCTGTGAAAGGTCGCCATTGGCTACTGCCGTAGTAACCTGAGCAATGTTTCTTACCTGATTAGTCAAATTGTTTGCCAGGTTATTTACATTGTCGGTCAAATCTTTCCATGTTCCAATTACTCCCGGCACTTCTGCTTGACCACCAAGCTTGCCTTCAGTTCCAACTTCACCCGCCACACGGGTAACTTCAGCAGCAAAGGTTTTAAGGCTATCTACCATATTGTTTATTGTATTCTTCAGCTCTAATATTTCGCCTTGAGCCTCAACTGTGATCTTTTGCGAGAGGTCTCCATTGGCTACCGCCGTAGTAACCTGAGCAATGTTTCTGACCTGAATAGTCAAATTGTTTGCCAGGGTATTTACATTACCTGTTAAATCTTTCCACGTACCAGCTACCCCAGGTACCTCAGCCTGACCACCAAGTTTCCCTTCGTTTCCTACTTCTCTGGCTACCCTGGTAACCTCGTTTCCAAATATATTGAGGCTGTCTACCATATTATTTATTGTGTTTTTAAGTTCCAGTATCTCTCCACTTGCATCAACTGTAATCTTTTGTGAGAGGTCTCCATTGGCTACCGCGGTGGTAACCTGAGCGATGTTTCTTACCTGATTAGTTAAATTGTCCGCCAGAGTATTTACATTAGCTGTTAAATCTTTCCATGTACCAGCTACTCCCGGCACCTCTGCCTGACCACCAAGTTTCCCTTCGTTTCCTACCTCTCTGGCTACCCTGGTAACCTCGTTTCCAAATATATTGAGGCTGTCTACCATGTTATTTAGCGTGTTCTTCAATTCTAATATTTCGCCTTGAGCCTCAACGGTAATCTTCTGTGAAAGGTCTCCGTTAGCTACACCTACAGCAACCTGAGCAATGTTTCTAACCTGCTTGGTAAGATTGTCGGCCATGTTATTAACGTTGTCGGTCAAATCCTTCCATGTTCCAATTACTCCGGGCACTTCTGCCTGTGCACCAAGCTTACCCTCAAGGCCAACCTCTTTGGCTACACGAGTAACTTCGCTGGCAAATGTGTCAAGGCTGCCTACCATACTGTTTATTGTGTTTTTAAGTTCCAGTATCTCTCCGTTTGCCTCAACGGTGATCTTCTGCGTCAAGTCGCCCTTAGCTACCGCTGTCGTAACCTGAGCGATGTTTCTTACCTGGTTAGTTAAATTGTCAGCGAGAATATTAACGTTATCAGTTAATTCTTTCCATGTGCCGGCTACTCCGGGAACTTTTGCCTGTGCCCCTAATTTTCCTTCCGTGCCGACTTCTCGTGCAACTCGTGTAACTTCGCCCGCAAAAGTATTCAGGTTGTCTACCATCTTATTTAAGGTCTCTTTCAGTTCTGCTACCTCGCCCTGGGCCTCGACAGTAATCTTCTGGTCAAGATCGCCATTGGCAATTGCGGTACCAACCTGGGCAATATTTCTAACCTGAGTGGTGAGGTTATTTGCCATAGTATTGACGTTATCGGTCAACTCTTTCCACGTTCCTGTTACTCCAGCCACCTGAGCCTGACCTCCGAGTTTACCTTCTGTACCTACTTCTCTGGCTACTCGAGTAACTTCGCCGCCGAAACTATTAAGCAGTTCAACCATGCTGTTGTAAGAATCTGCTATTTCGCCAAAGATGTCTTCGCTTTGCCTTCTCAGCGTTCTTGTCAAGTCTCCCTTTCGCACAGCCTCCAGTGCTTCCAGGAGTTCCCTCAACTGTCGTTCTGCTCCTTCACCAAATTCCGATTTCCTCTCAAGCGTTGCCGTAGCCTCGCCCCCTCCATTCCCGCCAAATATGGCTTTTCTGCCTTGTTTTCTTTCTGGTGTAATCATAATTGTCTCCTTGACTTATTTAGTTAGCAATGATTTTGCCGCCTTTGTTACATTTACGACCAATCCCTGCGATTGGTTATAATTCTGTCTATCTCTATACACATTCATATTCATAACACTGCAATTCCTTAGCTAATTCTTCGTATCCCCGACCAATATCAGAAAGGGGTGCGTAATGCGATATAGGCATACCTTTCATCTGGGACCAGTAAACTTTGCGAGAAAAGGGCATGGTAAATATTTTCACTTGAGGAATGTTATTTTCTATCAGGAACCTCTTTAGCAATTTTTTCACGCTGTTGGTCGTACGCTTATCCATAAACGATGATGAGTATTCCCTTAAAACTATCATTATTACATTAGTTTCAACGTTGAGTTCTTCATAAAGGTTTATTATGAAAGTTTTCAGGGTTTCTAAGGCTTCGTATGCAAAGACCCCCGAGTCTAACGGTATAATTATATTACCAGAGGCAACAACCCCATTTGACATAAGGAGTGTTGAACCCGGCGGTGTATCAATCAGGATGTAATCAAAGTGCTCCTCTATATCAGCTAAACTTTCCTTTAAGATACCCATATTATTACTTTGTTTGGCCAAATAATTTTCGACAGCCAACATATTCAAAGAAGATGGGGCGAGATATACGTTGGAGTCTGTCTCCAGGATTATCTCCTCCATTGCCTTCTGGCCAAGAAGCACATTGTAAATTGAATTGTCTCGCGAACTTTTTCTGTCGATACCCAAGCCGGTAGAAGCGCTTCCCTGCGGGTCCAAATCTACAACCAACACTTGTTTGCCCATTTTTGCCAGCCAGCCAGCGATATTCAGACATGAAGTGGTTTTGCCCGTACCACCTTTATGATGGACAAATGCAATGGTCCTGACATGTTGCCCTTGTTCACTATTGTCCAGAAACATATTCATTACAGATTTCTCCTATGTAATGGCCGTATGGTATAAATACAAACTTATGTTTCCCTATTAACAAAAAGTAAAGAAACGTCTGAATTACCGCCCCGTAACTACCCCCCCCCCAGCCGCTGAAAGCTGTCTGGCTATAGACTCTTACCGCTTTCACTAGATGGGTTTGAAGGTACTATTAGGAATGTTTGAAGAATGAATCCCCCGGCACCCTTGATAGTTGGTACCCCTCTTGTGTTTAGTTGGCGTGGACGATTTCTAATCAATCTTTCTCGATTCAATTTTTTTTGTTTTATATTTCTATTTTTTTCTATCGGATTTTATTATGGGTAACATAACTATTTTCTTCCGCTACTTTACTAAAAACTTTTATGTTCAACCTTTTCTTGCTCAAACAGTCCTATAATTACCCCCCCCGAATATATAGCTTAGTCCTATAACAAAATGTAGGAAAAGTCGCTTTTCGTCATCCAGTAAATGCTGCTTAATACGCACTTCAAATATGCCGAATAAATAAAAACAACGTGGATATTCTCTGCTCAGAGAAAGAACTATAAGCGCTTAAAGTATAAAGAACTATAAGCGCTTAAAGTATATTGAAATTTATGGGTTGCTTGTGGACTTAAAAGTAAAAGACAATTTGAAGAAGTGCTTGTTTGTATTGTGCTTCGTATTAGCTGTGTCAGCAACAACTGTAGCTGCTAATACCAGTCAGAAGCTTTCCGATGTCCAAAGCAATGAATCCGAAGCAGTTGCAATTGATACTGATTCTAACAACAGCGAACAGGATACAACAAAAGATTTTACTGCAGTTAAAGAAACTCAATCATTTGCTTTTGGGGCAGATATGCAAATTCGGGATGCACTTGATATTCTGGCAGCCAAATACGAAAAGAATATTGTGTCCTCGCCGAAAATCGAGGGACAGGTGGCATGTAAAAGACTCTTTGATGTAACCTTTGAAGAAGCTCTGGAAGCGATTTTAGGTCCGGATTTCAACTACAGGCAAAAGGGAAACCTGGCCAAGGTATATACCGCCCAGGAATACAGTAATATCAGGAAAGATAAAAGCCTGATGATCAATAAGGTTTTTACGCTCTACTATATTACTGCTGCGGAAGCAAGCGAATTGGTTTCATCAAGCCTAAGTGAAGACGGCAGTATCAAAATCACCACCAAGGCAGAAATAGGTGTACCTACTGGTAAAACTATCAGTTCACAAGGCGGCGGCAATACGACAGCAATGAGCGATACCATGGTCATCCACGACTATCCTGAAAATATCAAAGAAGCTGAGCTGGTATTAGCTTCAATTGATGTCAGGCCTAAACAAGTTCTGATTGAAGCTACCATTTTGAGTGCCACCCTCACAGAGGGTATGCAGTTCGGTATCGACTGGCAGACGCTCAAGACTACTGTTATAGATGAGTTGACAGATATAACTAGAAGTATGCCAGATTATTTTAAGGCCGCAGGTACTTCAGCCAAGGTGGGTACTTCCAGTTTGACAGGGGGTATGACGATTGGTTTTGTGCATGATGATGTGGCGGGATTTATCAGAGCGGTGGAAGAGGTTACTGATGTAACCATATTGGCTAATCCTAAAATACTTGCGCTTAATAAGCAGCTTGGGCAGGTTTATATAGGCAAAAAAGTCGCATATCAATCTCAAACTACTCAAACAGAGGTTTCAACAACAGAACAAGTTCAATTTATTGATACAGGTACGAAATTGTCTTTCCGGCCTTATATCTGCGATGATGGTTATATCCGCATGGATATTCACCCCAAGGATAGTTCTGCTACGCTTAGAACTGCCGGCACTGCTACGCTGCCCGATGAAACATCGGCGGAATTAGTAACTAACATAATTGTCAAAGACGGACAGACAATTGTTATTGGGGGACTGTTCAGAGATAAAATTACAACCGCGAAGACACAGGTTCCAATCTTAGGTGACTTGCCCATTATTGGAGCACTCTTTCAAGGCAATGCTGACGAGGTTCGACGCGAAGAGGTTATGGTGCTGCTTACTCCCCATATTATAACTGACGCGAACCAGACTGAAGGATTGGCACGAGCGCAGGATATTCAGCATAAAATGTTCGGGGCGAAGGAGGAATTGCAGTGGATGAACAAAGTACGTCGGATCAAAGATTACTATGAAAAAGCGGTGGAATACTACGTTAATGGTGATGACAGGGCCGCGATAAAAGAATTGGAATCAGCAATTGAGCTTTATCCGGCATACCTTGAGGCGATACGGCTAAAAGAAAAGATTGAGAGAGAATTGAGCATAAAAGGTTTAAAGGCGAAGCATTAAAAATTGGAGCTCCTTGTGAGTGTGGAACAAAAAGATAATTTGAATGAAAATACCTCTGCTGTAGCTGAGGCTGACACTGATCAGGCAGCAAAAGTAGAAACTAATGCTAAGAGAATACTTGTTGTTGATGATGAATCGGACCTGGTGGTAATGATAAGCACGGCACTTAAGCATCAAGGCTATGAAGTTATAACCGCTAATGACGGCCAGGAAGGACTTGAGAAGGCAAAAACCGAAAAACCCGATTTAATCGTACTGGACCTAATGCTGCCCAGAATAAACGGCTATAAGGTCTGCGGGCTGCTTAAGAAAGATACGAGATACGCAAAGATACCTATAATCTTGCTTACAGCAAAAGCAAGTACCGAAGATATGGAGCTTGGCAAAAAAGTCGGTGCTGACGCATACATAACCAAGCCATATGAACGAGAGACCCTGATTTCCAAAATTGAAGAACTCATAAAGGGAGAATATACGCAATGGTAATAGCCCAGAAAACATTGCTTGGTGAAAGCCTGGTGGAAAAAGGCCTTATTACTGCCGAACAACTCAGAGAGGCTGAAAGCAAGGCCAAAGCAGACGCAAAGCCCTTACGGAACATTCTTACTAAAAAAGGGCTAATCAGCGACGAGGACTTGACCGCGTTCCTGAGCCATGAATTCGACCTGCCGTTTATCGATTTGACGAATTATCTTATTGAACCGGAAATCATTGATTTGGTGCCGGAGGACCTTGCCAGAAAGCATCTTCTCATTCCCATCTTAAAAATAGGTAACGATTTAACCGTAGCTATGGTTGAGCCCTCAGATGTTTTTGCTGTAGATGAACTGCGTATGAAGACAGGTCTTAATATTGAGCCGGCGGTCACCACGGAGGCAGGACTTAAGAAGGCGCTGGATCAGCATTACGGGGCTAAAGGTACACTGGAAGAAGTAATCGGGTCTCTGGACAGGAAAAAGTTGGAAATTAAACCCGGCCAGGAAACGGAGTTGAAGAAGCTCAAGGGGATTGCTGAAGAGCCGCCGGTAATAAAACTGGTTAATATAATGATTATCGAGGCGGTGCATCAGGGGGCCAGTGACATCCATATCGAGCCGGAGGAAGACACGCTTAAAATCAGGTTCAGGATTGATGGCATGCTCCATGAGCGTACCGGACCGCCTAAGTATTTACAGTCTGCGGTTATCTCCCGCATTAAAGTAATGGCTGAGCTGGACATTTCCGAAAGACGTATCCCCCAGGACGGCCGTATTCAGATGAAGATGGAAGGCCGTGATATCGATATCCGTGTCTCCTGCATTCCTACTATCTATGGTGAAAACGTGGTCCTGCGTATTCTGGATAGAAGCCAGATAATCCTGGAACTAAAACAATTAGGCTTTTCTTCTATCCTGTCTCAATATAAGAAATTGATATCTTTGCCCCACGGAATAATTTTAGTTTGCGGTCCTACAGGTTCAGGCAAAACTACTACACTGTATACCTCCCTGAACGCTATAAATTCGGAAGATAAAAACATTATCACAATTGAGGACCCAATCGAATATCACCTGGCGGGTATTCGCCAGATGCAGGTCAATCATAAAATCGATCTTGGCTTCGCTGAGGGTTTGTCCGCTGTCTTAAGACAGGATCCCGATGTCATAATGGTTGGGGAAATTCGTAACGCCGAAACTGCCAAAGCGGCTGTTCAAGCAGCATTAACCGGCCATCTTGTCTTTTCTACTCTTCATACCAACGATGCCCCAAGCGCAGTCACCAGGCTTGTTGATATGGGAGTCGAGCCGTTTCTGATTTCGTCGTCGGTTATTGGGGTGTTGTCGCAGCGGCTGGTACGCACAATCTGCACCGAGTGTAAAGGTAAAGGCTGCAAGAGGTGCCTTCAGACCGGCCTTAGAGGTCGAATAGGAATTTTTGAGTTAATGCGACCAAGTGAAAAAATCAGAGAATTAATTTCCGCAAAGGCCTCCGCAGACCAAATCCGCAAGGTCGCAATCCAAGAGGGTATGCAATTACTTCGCGAAGACGGCCAAAAGAAAATAAATGAAGGCATAACTACTAAAGAGGAAATTATGCGTGTTACAGAGGAGATATAAACGTTGTTTGCTTACAACTATAGAGCCAGGGATAACACAGGTAAATTGATCAGGGGCGTAATAGACGCCCTCTCGCAAGAAGAAGTGGCGGATAAATTACAGCGGATGGGGTATGTCCCTGTAATAATTACCGAGGCATTCGCCGGCTTGAAGTTGACACAATTGGAGTGGAGTTTTAAGCGAATAAAAACTGAAGATATTGTCATGTTCAATGTTCAGTTAGCCAATATGCTAAATTCAGGCTTAAGTATAATAAGCAGTCTTGACACTTTGCAAAAGCAATGTGAAAACAAGAAGCTTAATGACATAATAGGCCGCGTATCCCGAAGCGTAGAGTCGGGAGAGAGTTTCTCGCAGGCGCTTGCGAAACACCCGCGGGTCTTTTCGGATCTTCTTGTAAGTATGGTCAAGTCCGCTGAGGCCGGCGGGAATTTAGGTGCGGTACTGGACAGATACGCCGAATTTGCCGAGACCCAGGCGGATTTGCAGCGGAAGATAAAAGAAGCCCTGTATTATCCGGTAATCCTAATCGTGGCCGCCACCGGGGTAATTGTTTTTATATCTACTGTTCTTATTCCGAAATTCGTAGAAATATTCAATCGTGCAGAAATCAGCTTACCCCTGCCCACAATCATCCTTTTTGGTATGGGCACAGCTATTCGGCATTTCTGGTATTTGATTATTCTGGCCGGTCTCCTGATAGTCTTGGGTATCAGAAAGTATATCAGAACTAAGACAGGCAGGTTCAGATTTGACAAAGTCAGCTTGAAACTGCCTATCATAGGGCAGATAGTTCGCAAAACCTGTATTTCACGCTTTGCCCGCACTTTGGGCACACTTATCTGCAGCGGTGTACCTATTTTAGAATCACTGGATATTGTCAGCGATGTGGTGAATAACCAGGTATTGGGCCGGGTTATCAAGCAGATGCGCCAGTCCGTAGAAAAAGGTGAAAGGCTTGCAGAAAGCCTTAAGGTTAGCCAAGAGTTTCCACCGGATACCGTTCAGATGATCTCCGTAGGTGAAGAATCCGGAAATCTCGGAAAAATGTTGAACAAGATTAGCGACTTTTATGATCGTTCCACTGGTTACAGTATTAAAAAACTGATTACAAGTCTGGAACCAATACTCTTAGTCGCTATGGGAGTAATTGTGGCTTTCACAATGGCCTCCATGCTTTTGCCAATGTTTAACATGGTCAAACTATTAAAAAGATAGAAACCGGTAGATTTTGAAAACTAAAAATTGTTGTTCGACAAAGAAAAGGAAAGGACAAACTAAAATGAAAGAAAGATTGAATCAAAAGCAGAAAGGAGCAAATGAAATGAAAAGGGGATTTACTTTAATTGAGATCCTGATAGTGATCGCGGTGATCGCTATCCTGGCCGGCATCTCGCTGCCTTATATGAAGGGTATGCAGGATGAAGGTAACACGGCAAAAGCGGCAGGAGAACTGCGCACCTTGGCTACTGCGGTTGAATCGTTTTATATTCACAATAGCCGTGCGTATCCCGTACAAACAACAACTGTGGATACTACCTGGCAAAACGTCGCAAACTCACTTACTGCCTCCAGCCCAAAAATAATTAATTCAGCGCTTTTTGATCCATTTGAACCCGACGGAGCTACCGAATATAGCTATGCTACAAGTGATACTGCTGCCAACGGCTCACAGTATTATGTTATTTTCTCTGTGGGGCCTGATAATACCGCTGGCATCACAGGGATTAGCACTGCAGGAGTAATTGCGGGCACTGTCGGCGACGACATCTATATTACTAATGGAGAAGCCGGGACTGGCGGTTTTTAATTTTGCTGGGCTGTATTTGTGACTTGTGATTTGACGAACTGTCAGTCCGCAGTGGTCAGGTTTCGCTTAGGACGGCTTTGATGCAGAATCCAGGCTTATGGAATAAGTCTGAACTTGGGCTTTATACTGGCAGAGGCTCGTCAGTTGAGTGGTCATAAAGTACGCGTATGGTTAAGGTGTGAGAAATATGAAAAAAGGTTTCACTTTGATTGAGCTGCTCATTGCCATCATCCTTACTGTCAGCGGATTGATGGCGTTGATGCATATGTTGAGCATTGCGATATTCGCTGATTCTAATCTCGAATACAGCCTGACATCGCTCAATCTGGCTAATGAAAAACTCGAAGAGCTAAAGGACTATGATTATAACGACCCTAACTTGGACCCAGGCACGCATACAGAAAGTTCGATACCCGGCTTTTCCTGGGTAGATGACCGCATAGTAACGGTAAGCGAGGTTGACACAGATTTAAAAGATGTACAGGTAGAAGTACGATGGACGCAGAAAGGTAGTACACAATCGGTGGCGGTGGAGACATATATTGCTGATTATTGAGGCGGCAGATGATAGCAGATAACCAAAACACAGACGATCGCAGATATAAAAGAGGTTTTACGTTGTTGGAAACCCTAATCGTATTTTCGCTTCTTTCGGTTTTGATGGGTGTAAGTGCATATTTGTTTACAGTGAGCCTGCGGGTCTGGGTTACTGGAAGCCTGCGTACGGAGATCCGTGAGAATATGAGTTATGCTATGGAGAAAACAGTTAGAGATTTAAAAGCAATGGCCCTGGGTAGTCTCAGTCAGTATGACTCCGGTAGTGGCAATATTGCTCATACTATTCAATACGATGATTTATCGGGCAACACGTATGTTTTGTATTTGTATAACGCTGATGATTTATCTTTTGACTCGGATTATAGCCAAAGCCTTTACAATTTACGCAAGGCAAACATCACCCAAGGGGATAATCCTGCTTCGGGAGAAGGTGTGCTGATTCTACAAGATTTAGTTTCTCCGGCTGCTGCCGAGCCGGCAACAGATTTAACCATAGACCCGAATGCCACTCTGGTCACTCTCGACTTTGTAGTACAAAGAGGTGATGAAACAGTAACAATAAGAACAAAAGTCAGACCGAGAAACTTATGAGAATTTTTCGATTTAAACATAAAAAAAGAGTAACTTGTGGCAACAAAGGAGCGGTTTTACTGTTCACTTTGATGGTGATGATTGTCCTGACTTCAATGGTCGGGGCATATCTTGGTTTTGTGCAGGCGAGCACAAAAAGCACAGGAGCACAAATCTCAGACAGCAAAGCCATTTACATAGCTGAGGCAGGATTGCAGAAATATGTATATCTCCTTAAGACCGACCAGGATTACAGGGACGATTACCCGGATTTAAATGAGAATTTCGGAGATGGTAGCTATTCGGTGCAGGCTGATTTTAATCAGCCCACTAACACTTATACGATTACCTCAACAGGTACAGTGGGTGGTCTGAGCAGACAAATAACGGAGAGTGTGACTGTAACACCAGCGGTTTTGGAACGCGCTATACACGGTGATCATGATGTCAAGTTTGACAACTCCGCAGGGACAATAACCGGTAACGTAAGCTCCGTTAAGAACGTGAAACCAGATTCTCTTCCGGCTGGCCTGACAGTCACCGGTACCGTAACCGACGAGGATTCCGACCCACCTCAGTCCACTATCAATGCATTTATACCGCTAGGAGCAGGTACCACCTATTACAATCTTGCCAACGGTCTCGACCAGCTTGTGGTGGCTAAAGATGGTAAAGGTGGTAAAGGTGATAAAGGTGATAAAGGTGATAAAACTTTTGACAGTAGCGGCAGTCCTTATACCGGAATATGGTACATGACAGGAAAGGCTACCATCGAAAGCAATGTTACGATTAACGGTGTACTTGTTGCGGAAGGCACCATAGAGTTTAAGGATGGGGTAACTGATATCGTTATAAATCCTAAAGCCCATTATACTACGCAGAATTATCCCGCTCTTATCGCCGGTGACAAGATTGACGCAAAAGTTGATCACGGAGTAGGCTTACAGGATAGCACAATAAGCGGCCTGGTTTACGCGGAAGGCGACATTAAATTTAACAATACGACTAACATTACATTTAACGGCACAATAGTAGGCCTTAAGAAAATAGAGTTGAAAGATGGTACTAATGTTATAGTTACTTATGATGCGGGTATATTCACGCCTGCGATACCGGGCTTCACCTATACCTCCAGCAATGTTACAGTTACACCCCAAAATGATTGGAACGAACTTTGAAATGTATAAAATGACCGAAATATCTAAGTTTCTGCCCTCCAAAGACAGGCTTATTGGTCTGGACATAGGAACACATTCGGTAAAGTTAGCAGAACTCGCCCGCCGGCAAGGCAATATAGTTCTGTCGAATCTTAAGTTAGAGGAAATAGACTCTTGCAAAGACAACAAGGATGGCCAATTAGATGTGCTGAAAAATGTATTACGAAACATAAATACAAAAAATGCAATTATAAATGTAGTAATAAACTGCTCTGCGAGTTGTACGAAAATATCTGTCATCCCCTTTATGCCAAAATCTGAAATCCTGCAGGCCCTTAAATGGGAAATGAGGAACTCTATATCTTTTCCGATAGAGACGGCAGTTATGGATTATCAAATCCTTCAGGAAATTAGCGAAGGCGGCGTTAAAAAACTTAAAGTCGCCGTAGCCTGCTGCCCTAAGGAAACAGTCGACAGATACCTTGACTTATTAAAAAAGGCAGGGATTGGGCCTTCTTTATTTACCCAACACAGCTTTGCCTTAAAAAATGTCATCAATAATCTTTATTCAAAAGACAATAAAACAGTTGCGGTTTTGGATGTTGGATATAATTTCAGTGAGCTTCTGATTTTCCACGACGGAGAATTTGTATTCAGCCGAAAGTTGCCCGTGGCCGGCCAGGATTTTACCCGCGAGATGACACAGTCGCTCACATCTGATCTCGGAAAGACGGAATTGACGCTGGAAGAGGCTGAAAGCATCAAGAAAAAGTACGGCCTTATTGGTTCCGGCAACTCCGAGATGTTAGATGACAAAATTTCCAGCACACAGGTTATCTCACTTCTGCGTCCCAATCTGGAAAAACTTGTAACAGAAATTGAACGTTCCTTTAGTTTTTACCGCGAAAAGGAACAGGGCTCGGCAGTTGAATCGCTGGTTTTGCTGGGAGGCGGCAGCAACCTGAAGAATCTGACTGATAACTTAAACGAAAGCCTCGGTATTCCTGTCCAGCCGGGTAATCCGGTTGCGGCGTTTGCATTAGGTGAACCCTCCTTACGCGATGACGAGTTGGAGACAGCAAACAGGTTTGCTTCAGCTTTAGGGGCTGCTTTGGCTTCGCCGGACGATGTCAACCTTCTGCCTATAGAGATAAAGCAGCAAACCAGGCTGTTGATTAAGAGATCCTCAATTAAGGCACTTGTCACGGCGGTTATCGTGATTCTGGTTTTAGTTTATATGGCAATGACGATTAGGCTGGGAAATTATGATAAACGCATTGCCGCAACAGAACTGGAGCTGACGACCTTATCGTCTCAGATAGAAAAATTGCCAAAGCAGGCCTTCGTAGGCAGCATTATAAACCAACGCCTCTATTGGAGCGACGCATTAAAGGAAATATCCAATCTGATTCCTGAACAGGTTTGTCTGACTGAAATAAACGCCAAAGAAAATATACTTAGCTTAAAAGGCGAAATCAAATCGGATGGTATGATCAGGGAGCAGGTTCTTACCGGATTTATGCGTTCATTGGAAAAAGGGATATTTAAGGAGGTGAAATTGGTATCTACAAAAGACTCATCCGAAGAGAATCTCAATACCTTTGAGTTGAGATTAGGAATTGAATGAAAACTGAAGCAAAAATTACAAATAGAATGATTAGATTAAAAGAAAGCTTGGGGCCGAAAAAGCTGCGTATGCTGTATGTCTGCAGTGCGTTGTTCGGCCTGGTCGTTCTGCTTTTTGCATACTGCCCGCTGATGGGTAAGCTGCACACTGCGGCAAACAGGCTGGGCGAGGTGCAGGCCGAATTGCTAAGTCAGCAAAGTGCCATCGCCGCATCGGATAATTCAAATGTAAAAGGTGAGTTGATTCGGCAAGATGACCTTTCTCTGGCAATCGCGGAATTAACTGAAAAAGGACGGTCTCTCGGACTCCAGTTTAGTTCTATTGCTCAGCAACAGTTGCAGGACACAACGCAAGCAGGCATCCAGAAGCTACCTATCAGCTTTATGATAGATTCGGAATACAAGAATATAGGCCTATTCCTGGCCTATATTGAAGATCCTTCCGGCGGTATTACGGAAATAGAAAGTTTGTCCATCTGTCCAAGTGAAAACGATTCGACTAAATTGAGCGTCAAACTCGTACTCAATCTGTATGTGAAAATATAAAATGCAACGTAACAAAAAAATAGCCATCATGATAGTTCTTATAGCCGGAGCCGTCTTTGTCTGGATGCCAAAGGGCAAAAAGGCCAAAGATGTTTCGTCACCTGCTTTATCGGCCTCCTTTAATCAAGCCATACCAATGATAAGCGTAGCGACGAAAAAGAGAACCGAATTCGTTGGTTGGCCAAGAGACCCATTTGCAAAACTTCAAACAGAAAAAGAAGAAAAGAAGGTTGGCGGTGTTTCTAAATTGAAACTCGGCGCCATTATGTGGGATGACAAAAATCCCTCAGTATTCATAAACGGAAAAATCGTAGGCGTAGGTGACAAGATTGATGACAAGACTGTTAAACAGATTGAGCGGGATAGAGTGGTTCTTACCGACGGGATAAAAGATTATGTGTTGAAATTATAAGAATAGCAATGGATATAAAAAGGGATAAGCAAATGGCTAAGATAAAAATATTAGTGGTTGAAGATGAAAGTATTGTCGCAAAGGATCTGCAAAATACGCTTCAAAATCTTGGGTATAAAGTACCTGCCGTTGCCTCTTCCGGCCAGGCGGCTATTGAAGCCGCAGAAAAACACAAGCCGGATTTGATACTGATGGATATTGTGCTCAAGGGCAAAATGGACGGAATTGAAGCTGCCGAGCAGATTAGCTCCCGTTTCAATATCCCGGCTGTTTACCTTACAGCCTATACAGACGACAAAACCCTCGAACGAGCAAAAATTACAGATCCATTCGGTTATATAGTTAAACCATTTGAAGACAGGCAGCTAAAAACTGTCATAGTAATGGCTCTTTATAAAGTCCAGATGAATAACAAACTGAGACAGGCCTCCAAGCAATGGGAAACAACATTTAACTCTATTTGCGACATGGTCTCGATTCACGATGAAGATTTCAAACTGGTTAAGGTAAATAAAGCTTTTGCTCGTGCCCTCAAAATAGAACCTAAGGACGTTACCGGCAGGCTCTGCTATGAACTTCTGCATGGGGCAAAAGAACCTCCTAAGTCTTGTCCTCACAAGCAGGTTTTGCAGACCGGTAAGCCAGCGATGGCAGAATTTTTTGAGCCGCATCTTGGTATTTATCTTGAAATCTCTGCCTCTCCTATATTTGACAATAAGGGGAAAGTTTGTGGTACTGTGCATATCACTAAGGACATCACTAAGCGGAAACAGGCCGAGCAACAGATTGAGGCATCTCTCAAAGAAAAGGAAATACTTCTAAGAGAACTTCATCACAGGGTCAAGAACAATATGCAGGTAATTTCAAGTCTGCTGCGGCTGCAATCAGGAACACTTGACAACAACAAAGCCATTGTAATCTTCGAAGAATGTCAGAACAGGGTCAGATCAATGGCTCTTATCCATGAAAAATTTTACCGTTCTAAAGACTTAACGAACATCGATTTCAAAGTATATGTTAAGGAATTGACACAGAATCTAATCCAATCCTACGGCATCTCTCCGGGCAAAATAACAGTGGATATAAACATAAAAGATATTTCACTGGGAATTGATACCGCCATTCCCTGTGGCCTGCTTATCAACGAATTGATATCCAATTGTTTGAAACATGCCTTCCCGGAAAAAATACAGGGCCAAATCAAAGTCTCCTTACAGCCGGTGGGGAAAAATCAAATTGAGTTGGTAATCAGTGATAATGGCGTTGGCATCTCCGATAAACTGGATTTTAGAAAAACCGAATCATTAGGCCTGCAACTTGTCAATACCCTGGTAAAAGACCAGTTAGATGGTCAAATTGAACTGGATAAAAGTGCGGGAACAAAATTTAAGATTACATTCAAGGAGATGATTGGTGGGGGAAAATAAACGCATTTTGGTTGTTGAAGACGAGGCTATTGTCGCAACTGATATCCGCAGGATTCTGGATGGTCTCGGCTATAATGTTGTCGGCACCGCATCTTCAGGCAAGGCTGCTATTGAAGCCGCTCAAAAAAACAAGCCCGATTTAGTGCTGATGGATATCGTACTCAAGGGCGAAATGGACGGCATTGAAGCTGCCGAACAGATACACAGCGAATTAAACATTCCCGTTGTGTATTTAACTGCATATGCAGATGATGAAATCCTCAAACGGGCCAAAGTAACAGAGCCGTTCGGATATATTGTCAAACCGTTTGAAGATAGCCAACTCAAAAGCGTCATCGAGATGGCTCTGTACAAAGCCAAAATCGAAAACGAATTAAAGGCCAGCAAAGCAAGCTTCCATAACATAGTAGAAAAAAGTGCTGATGGCATCGTAATTGTTGATAATGATGGAATTGTGCAGTTTATCAACCACGCCGCAGAAGCGCTTTTCGGTCGCAAGGCCGAAGAATTTATCGGAGAGCAATTTGGCTTACCTGTTGTGGGAGGCGAAGTAATGGAGCTTGATGTCGTTCGACAAGGCAAAGAGCCCGGAATTGCTGAAATGCGTGTAGGCCAAACAGAGTGGAATGACCAGAAGGCTTACCTGGCTCTGCTTCGAGATATTACCGAACGCAGGATAGCGGAAGAAAAACTGAAAGAAACAATGAAACTGAAATCGGAGTTCATTTCTACGGTTTCACACGAGTTGCGTACACCATTGACAGCTATAAAAGAAGGTATTGCCCTCGTCCTGGATGGCTTGGCCGGAGATATTAACGAAGAACAGAATGAACTGCTGGGTATCGCAAAAAAGAATGTCGATAGACTCGCCAGGCTCATCAACGATGTTCTTGATTTCCAGAAGCTCGATTCCGGCAGAATGAAATTTGATATACGGCCTAACGATATAAACGAGATTGTCAGGAATATTTATGAAACGATGGTCTCTCCGGCAAAGAACGTGGGGCTTGATCTTTTACTTGAACTTGACAGCGGCCTGCCCAAAGTTGGATTTGATAATGACAAAATCACCCAGGTACTCACAAATCTGGTTACTAATGCCATGAAGTTTACTGAAAAAGGCAGGATTACAATAAAAACCGCTCAGAGGGACAATAATATTGAAGCTTCGGTCTCTGATACCGGTTACGGCATTAGAAAAGAGGACATATCGAAATTATTTGGCAGGTTCGAACAATTAGGCCACAGCGGAGAAAGAAAAACGGGCGGAACGGGTCTTGGTCTGGCTATCTCAAAAGAAATCATAGAAAAGCATAATGGAACAATTTGTGTTGAATCAACATATGGAAAAGGCTCAAAGTTTACTTTTACCCTGCCTATCCACAGTCGCGAAGAACTCTTTAACAATTATATCAACAATGGTATTAAGGAAGCTTCGAAGAACGATACAAAGATGTCGCTTGTCCTTATATCTATAGCTGACTTTGATAAATTAAAGCACCAGTTATCCGACGAAAAGATACACTCAACCCTGAAAGATATGGAAGCCCTTTTGAAAAATAGCGTGCGCCACAGTTCGCATCGAGCATCCGACGCTGTCTTTAAACTCTCCAGCGAAGTTTTTGTCGTTTTGGCTAATTGCGGTAAAGAAAATACTCAGCGAGTATCAGAAAGATTAGAGAAAAAACTGGATGATTATCTGTCCGGCGAAAATTTGGTGGACAAGATTAGATTGCTTCTGGGATATGCTACATATCCGGATGATGCAATAACAAGCGATGAACTGATTAAGAAAGCAAAAGAATTACGACCTATGGTTCCAGCAGAGTTATCCGTTTAATATTAAATACGAGGATAAAAAAAATGGACAAGAAAACGATATTAATTGTTGATGATGAGCCGGATATTCTCAGGCTGACGTCCCTGAGACTAAAAAAGCTTGGCTTCAATGTAATAACGGCTGTTGATGGCAGAGAGGCGGTTCGTGTAGCTAAAAGCAAAAAACCGGATTTGATACTTCTTGACCTGGCCTTGCCTTTGCTGAACGGTGACGAGGTTTGTAAAAAAATCAAAAAAGATGAAAAAGTAAAACACATACCAATCATTTTATTCACCGCTCACAGTGATATTATGACCGCCGAGAAAGCGAAAGAATTTGGAGCTGACGATTATATAATAAAACCATTTGACCCGGAAGAGTTACGGGGCAAGGTTGAAGAGATTTTAGCTCAGGGAGCAATATCATAAAGAAAATATTTGTTGTTGAGGGCCATTCAAATGGATAAGAAAAAGATATTAGTTGTTGATGACGAAAAAGATGTGCTGTTTATGCTTGAGAAAAGATTAACGGCCGAAGGATATTCTGTCATCATTGCAACCAATGGTACGAATGCTTTACAGTTAGCAAAGTCAAAATGCCCCGACCTTATCATACTTGATTTGGTAATGCCAGGTATCGACGGTGGAGCAGTTGCCGAAAAACTTAAAGAAGATATCAGAACCAAAGCTATTCCTGTGATATTTTTGACCGCTTTACTCTCCAGGAGCGAAGAGTACAAGGATGACCACATGATCGCCGGCAATATAACCTTTGCCAAGCCTTTTGATGCTGGGGAATTATTAGATCAAATAAAAAGACTTTTGCCGGAAGAAGAAACTGAACCACAGGTTGCAAAGACCTAGCAACTTAATGTTAGGGAAAAGCAGTATAAAGTTGGCCATCCGTAATTGGCTCCGCTACTTGGGGGACATTTCGGAAAGTTATGGCCCAAATAAGTCCGTTTCAGTAAAGGCTAAAGGAGCATAATAATGTTAGCGACAAAATCAAAACGTATGAGTATGGCTGAAATAAAAGAAAAGGCCCAGGCTCTGGGCATAATCCCTGGAAAGATGAAAAAGCCTGAACTTATCCACTCTATCCAGCAAGCAGAGGGATGTGTACCCTGTTTCGGCAGGTCAGACGGCCAGTGTGCACATACCGACTGCTGCTTTATGCAGGATTGCCTTAAAACCAACTTATGAATCACGAGGGGGTAAAGTGAAGGTTTTTATGTTAGGCTATGAGTTTCCGCCATTTATCAGCGGCGGTTTAGGCACAGCCTGTTACGGGCTTACCAAGGCAATAAGCCAGCTTGACATAAAAGTGATCTTTTGCCTGCCCAAAATAGTTGAAAGTCAATATGCCGGTCACGTCAAGCTGCTGAATCCCAACTGCCTGACATCTTCGGTAACTGCTAAAATCAATGAGCTAACGAATGTAGCTTTTCGCACAATCAATTCGCCACTGCAGCCATATTCAACACCTGATGTTTATAGCCAGTGCATCGAGGAAACTTTAAGGCAAAAGCAAAAAATACATAATCATGACGCCTGCGTCAAAAGTGTTTTTTGGCAAAAAACATCATAAGTTATTGCTAATACTGGTATTTATGTCGATTTTTGGGTTGACGGGCAGCTATGGCTATGTATAATGTAACCTCTTCTATAGTAAATACTTGGAGCAATTATGCGTAAAATAGTCAATCCGAAACAAACACGTCTTTTTGACCAATTCGACAACGTTCTGACAGAAAAAACACGTAAGCGGCTGTTGGACGGCTGGGCAGGTGTCTTTCGTCATGTTATCCTTGAGCTTCTGCCTGTCGAAACCATTTCCGGACACTTTGATCCTGCTATGGGCAGGCCGACCAAAGAACTCTATTCGATTGCAGGGCTGTTGTTGATACAGGAATTTATGGACTGGACCAAAGACGAAGCTCTCGATGCCTACAGCTTTCATATGGACATTCATTATGCTCTAAATCTTGAGCCGGTTACACATGACATTTCGATGCGAACCCTGGAGCGTTATACTGCTTACGATTGAGTTTTCCTGTTTTCAAGCGGCCTGAATGTGGAAGTTTTCGGCCAGCAGCGTTTGTAATTCGGGCAGATATTTCTTCCGCTTTCGGAAAAAGATTTTACACGCCAACTTGAATTCACCAAATGTTTCATAGTAGTGATTGTTCAAGACTTTTTTCTTGAAAAACTTCCAGTACCGCTCGATCAAATTCAGATTCGGCGAATACGGTGGTAAAAATATCAATTTAATCTTCGTCCCTTCGACATACTCTTTCAACAGACACGAACGATAGTACCGGGCATTATCAACAATGATATAAATCGCATCTGCGTCCGGATGTTTCGCTTCAATTTTAGCGAACAAATTAATCGTTGCCTGAGCATTGATAGTATCGTAAAAACCTGTTACAGGCTCCAGTGTTTCGATATTGATTGCTCCATTAATATTCAAACGCTGTCGACCGCAATTCGCTTTAAGTGCTTTTTCCTGACCGGTCTTAATCCAGCCGTAAGAGGGAACGCTGTTATGTTGCGGATGGGTGGCATCAGCGAAATAGAGCGGATCGTTTTCGCCTTTGACGGCTTTGAGTTGCTCATATTCTTCAATAAAAATCTGCTGTCGAGCCGGATCCTGTTTACCTGGAACATGCGCAGGCTTCTTGTAAGAAAATCCAAGGCGATGCAGTAAATCCGTAACGCCGCTGACCGAGTAGTGTACTTTATACTGTTTTTCGATATATGCGATGACCGATTTGGCGTCTGGCAGAAGATGGTTTTCAAGATAGCTTTCAAGCTGCCGCATTTGATGTTCGTCAAGTTTCGGCTCCGCTCCGCAATAGTTGTCGTCTAATAAGGCCCGGCTGCCGCCTTGCTGATAACGCTCGAAATAGTGCCGGGATGTCGTCTCATCGAAAAGAAGAATTTCCGCTACCTGAGCCGCCGACCATCCTTTGGACAAAGCAATGACCGCTTTGACGCGATCAGCTTGACGTTTGTCACGCAGGCTGCGATGGAGGGATTCCAGTTCTGCTATTTTTTCTTTTGACAACGTATAGTCTTTCATGTATGCTGTTTATCGGACATAAGGTGCTTTCTGGTTGAAAAATACAGGATTTTTCAATCGGGAGCAGTATACATCAATTTGTTCGAAGATGATGATGTTGCTAAAAGTGTTATGTTAGAAATTACCGTAACGCTTGTGGATCTTCTTGAGATCAACATTGATAAACAGCGTCTGGATTCGACACATATCTTCAGTGACATGGCCAGCTTTGGCCGAACGCGTTTGATGGGCGTAGCGATCAAACGGTTTTTGACACAACTGGTGCGCCACGACTCGAAGGCCTATGAGTTACTTGACGAACAGTTGCGTAAGCGTTACGCACCCGGTGTCAATCAGTTATTTGCGGACACCAAAAAAGACAGTGAATCGCGTCGGCTGCTTCGCCAACAGGTAGCAGAAGATATGTATCTTTTTATTCGTCGTTTTGCCGATACTGCCGAGCACACTGGTCGTGACACTTACAAAGCCATGGAACGCATTTTTTATGAACAATGCGAAGTCCATGAAGAGAAAGTTTGCGTCAAAAAAAAGACCGGCGGAAATGTTATACAGAACCCATCTGATCTGGACGCCACCTACGATGGCCACAAGGGACCGGGCTATCAGGTGCAAATCAGCGAAACCTGTCATCCAGAAAACGAGACGCAGCTTATTACCTGTGCGTTGCCCAAAACCGCTGCTGAACCAGACACAACAGCTACAAGCGAAGTACTCGATAGCCTGGAAGAATCCGAGCTTTTACCGCGAGAGATGTTTGCAGACACACACTATTGCAGCGATGAAAATATTCAGGCCGCTGCCAATCGCGGCGTCGAACTCGTTGGCCCGGTCCAATGCGGCAGCCTCATTGACAAAGACGTTGACCACTTGAATGTTGATGATTTTGATATTGACGAACAAACCGAAGAAGTCGTTTCCTGCCCGGCCGGCCATAAACCTGCCTCGTCCAACTACGACAAACAAACCGGCAAAACAAAAACGGTTATGCCGAGTTCAACGTGTAGCCAATGCGAGTTTTGTAAAGAATGCCCGGTCGAAAAATGCCGTGATGGCTATCGTTTATATCACACTGCCAAACAACGCCGCCTGGCAGGCCACCGTAGAGAAGAGGCCACCGATGTTTTTCGGGATCGTTATCGAATCCGTGGCGGGATCGAAGGAACCAACAGCGGCCTCAAACGAAAAACCGGTCTCGGCCAACTGCGAGTGCGAGGCAAGCCGCGAGTATTCCATTCGATCTTACTGAAGATAGTTGGCTGGAATATCTTTCGCGCTGCTGCCTGCGCAAAAATGCGTGAAATCGTATACGCAAGGGCCAACATGGCCGTATTTTGGCTTAATTTCACGCTTTTAAGAAAGGAAATTGCCGTCCAAACTGCCCGGAGGGTCGCTATAAAGAAATTTTCGGTGTGCGTACAGCAATTTGCAGAGTTTCAGCGATTATATGCTGCGGGCTACGGTAACTTTTGACGCAGGCGTCAAAGATGAGGAAGCTGCCAGGGCTAAACTGGAGCAGTATTGGAGCATTCTCGGTTTCCAGAGAGTCTGGGACAGTCGATATATTTGTGCATTATGCACCAATAACAAATACCCTTCACTTCAAGAGGTATACCCAGACTTTTGAAAGACTTTTTCCGTCCTTTTGATGTTATGATTTGACAACAGTCTATATAATCGCCCCGTAGTACATAGCTATCGCTACCTCGTGAGGAAAACCGCGACCAGAAAAGTGGGCCGCGGAAAAGAAAACTTAAGAAGGTTGGGTCGGCAGATTGGCTTTTGATTGCTCAAAAGATGTTATTACAAATTCAGCTTTTTTCAAAGTTTCATCTGTAAACACACTCCAGTCGCCATAGTAAGCACCATTGTAGAAAAGCATATCTTCATAGACATACAAACTGTCACAATCGCCATTTTGCCTGCCAAACCTAACACAACTTGCATAGGTAATATGCACAAATTCATACGGACCGAAAACCGGTCCGTCACTGCCCCAATTATCCATATCCTGTTTCGGATCGGTTCTGCCATGAAATAGCCTTATATACAACATTTTTCAACACCTCCAATTAAACAGGTTCCAGAACTTTGATTGTTTTGGGCACAAGAATTTCTTCTTCAGCAATACGGTAGGTCCGGCATATATCAATAAAAGCCGAAACAATATTATCGCACAGCCTGTCAAAATCCTGTACCAGTTCGACTCGTTCTCTCAAGTCACTTCGCGTCCAATCTTCAAAATTTTCACGCATATCAACATCTTTGCCAGGCCAGGTAAATAACTGCATATCCGTTTGCTTGAAGTTTATCCTTGCTTTAGCATCGCATCTGCCGCAAGTGCCAATCTGGCCTTCCGGGACAGCCTGATAGTTTTTCTGGCCGCAATGCGTACAGTAACTTTCATGGCCGCTGGGTTTGATGCCGCCTTTGTAAAGGACAACATATCCGCCACTCCTGCCGTTGATACCAGCTTGCCACTGCCATTCATGTTTTCTGCCGAAATCTTCCAGCAGATCGCTGAGTTTCTCCTGCCATTGGGTAATCCAAATCATTTCCCACCAAGTCTCATTATCAATATCTTCGGGCTTATCGACATGATGTAATTTTATACAGTTGGCATAGCTGGTCGATCTGTTCCAGCTATTCATCGTGTTGTATCTGAAATGTTTTCGCAGGAATTTTCCCATCGTTTCTTTGTACCGTTTATCAATTTCTTTGTAATACATTTTATTGCCTCCAGTTTAATCCATAATTAAAGAACCTTTTTTCATTGCCTCACCAACGTTGGTGTAGGCACTATCAAGTATCTGGGTCTCAGTTAATTCCTGCTCACTATCATCGATTAGGTTGAGTACATAGAAGCTGTTGTCATCAGGGTGGAATCTAATGTGCTTTGAACTTCTCAGTCTGCCGTTTAGCAGGATATAACAATCCAGACCGCTATCTCTCTTTGCCAGCTCTTTAAGCTGGGCGATGGTTCTTATCCGCATATCTTTGGTTTCTTGTTTTGACATATTTGCACCTCCAATTAAAATGCTTAGCGATAGTCACTTTTGATCTATTGCTAAGCTTAAGGTTAACATCAACACACACTTACATTGATCTCCGAAGCCAGCAGATTGACCTGAATATCAGGATCAACCGGCAGCAACCGCAAATACTTTGTAAATTGAGCCAGCATAAAACCCGCTGCAATGTTGGCACAGTAGATCGTTGTTTTGGCTGTGCAGGGGCCGGCATGAGCTTGCTGGGCTGTAAATAGTGTTTGCGGATAAGACTCTCTGCCTTTTTCATCACAGGCGGTTATTATTCGCAGGACTTCTGCACTCATTCGTCCATCGCAGTAAAAAGAAACTTTATCTTTTACCACATCCCATATAAGTTTCCGGATTTCTATTGAATCAACACATGCGAAAACACAATTACCTACCGGAGTTGACCGCTTGAATCGCTCAAGTATAACTTCAACGACCAAGTCATTATTCATCTCTCTGACAAACTCGGCTGTTACATCAACCTTGGGTCTTTTCAAATCTTTTTGCATAAAGCCCTGTGTAGCCAGGTTAGATGTTTCCACACTATCAAAGTCGACAAGTTGCAAATGCGGTACACCTATAGCGGTGAGTTGCAGTGCGACCTGTCTTCCTATAGCACCGACACCAATTATTGTTGCCGTACAATCTAAAATCCTTTCACGGGGTACGATATCAGCTTGTCTTGAAAATCTGTCACTCATAGAACACCTCCGTTTCTTCGTCCCAGAAATCACTTCTTATTGCCAGCTCTTCCATGAAAATCTCTCTTTCCATAGGCTCCATCGAATCGATTTCGCCGAGCATATCCTGGCTTGAGAAAAACGATTCCTCTTCAAAGCCGTTATTGCCGAAGATGTCGGTTTCGATCTCCTGTTTTCCGGATGTACTCTTGGATTTACCAGTCAGAGAAAATGTATGGTCTTCGATTACATTGGCCTTATACTGCTGGGTCCATAACTCAAAATCAGCGGCATCAAATTCACAGTTGTAATCCACACAAACAGGAATCTTTACTTCACTGCCTGGGCCGGCATTAAACCTTAGTCTGGCAAATGTCCTGCCATCCTGAGCGACAATAAACATGATCGCCCAATCACAACTACCGAATACTCTGGTGAATGTGTTCTCATCGGTTATACTCGGTTCAGACGAATTGCCCGGATGTGTATGCAACCATATTCGTCCGAACTGCTGAGGCGATCTTCCGCCTTCAACTTGGTCTTCAAAAAAATCCGCTACAGATTCATCTTCAAATGAAACTGATACAGCAGTTACATTTTGTTTAACCAATGCGAAATCTGTAACGAACAATAAATCGTCAGCCTCTGTAATTCCGAACCCGCCGACTTCATTATCTGTTGCATCACGCATGAACAATAGTTTCGCCCACGCTGTCGGAGAGAACCGCAGGACAGGTTTCTGCAATTTCTGATTTGCTTTCTTGTTCTTCATCGCTATTTTCCTTTCTGTTGTCTTCACAACTTTGACATAGACCTTCTTCAGTTAAACAGTCCTTGCAGAATGTTTCTTCGCATTCCTTGCATGCTGCTGTACAACTTTTACAAACAGGTTCATTACATGCAGGACATTCATAAGCACAGCCAAGACATATAGTGGTATCACACATCCGGCAGTATGTACTGCACTGCGTGCAATAATCTCTGTCACAGCACTCACAGTAATAGCAATCATCGCCTGATACGGTGTAACCGCAGTCATAGCATGAGATTCCTTGCCAATCATCAAGGGACACATATGGACTGTCCGGGTTGTAGGTCTGCAGGATACTTATGATCATCGTAAAAAAATCGCACAACCTTCCTTGTTCCAATGCCTTGAGAATCGCGACATGACCATCACCTTCACAGAGTGTTTCTGAACTTACGTGCGGGTGGGTGACACTGCTGTCAGCACCTGCAGGATTGGGCTCAAGTGCGATAATCCCGTAAGGGGTCTCAGTGCAGAGTTTATCTACACGGTCAATTAACAGTTTTATTTCAAACGGGCCAAAGGTGATATCATCCAAAGTGATCGAATCGGTTATTACCGAGATGGTGTTTTTCTTCAGATCGAATTGATACTCACCGAGCTCCTGGTCGATCTGAGATAGTTCTGCAAAAATATCGGAGAGTTTGGGCAACCTGGTTTCATCAGCGATAACAAGCTCTTTGAATCTTTGCAGGTGATAGAACAAGTCGTTTAGATTTCTGGTTAACCTTGCCTTGATTTTCCCAGCTGATCTGAACCAGCCCCTATTTATAGCTGCGTAGAAGAGGTGTGAGTCCTTCGCAGCTTCAGTGCATTTACAGTTGAATTCCTCAAGCTTGCTCTGCATGTGCTGCAACTTAGTCCTTTTAAGCTCGCACAGAGCATCCAGCAACATGTTTGCCAGCCTTATTTTATTCTTGTATTTATTCATAAAAAACTCCTTGCGCATAAAAAGGCCTCCGCCTATAATTGACAGAGGCCCTATTGATTAATGTTTACGATTATGCGGTCTGCTGGTTGAGTCAGCAGGCCGCTCCGTCTATCTTGGTTGGTGTGATCGTCACCCGGTCGTTTTCCTTAAGGACATAATCCTTGGGCACCGGTTGGCGATTTACCCTGATCAGATAGTCCTGAGCCTGTTCGAGTGGCATCTTCTGCTTGAAAAGCTTTTCAATATCTGTGCCTTCCTCGACGTTAATGAAATCAGCATAGCCACCGCCGTGATTGTTGATAAATAGTATCCTCATTTTCTGTTCCTTTCGATAAGTCGTTAATGATTTGATTAAACTTGCCTGTTTCTGCAATTTGCTCAATTTGTTATTCAGGTGGACCGCGCGCGCAGGTACTACTATTTTGCATGAGATTTCCTTTCGATTTATGAGAATGGTTAATGAGTTGAAACGTGGTGGCTTTGTAAAGGGTGCAACTGTTAAATGGTCGGATTATCAATAAAGACATCCGCCAAAGTGAATTCCTCGATTATTTCGCTGCCGCATTTTTTGCAGACATAATGTATATGCACAGCTTCGATACCTAAAAAGTCTTTACTGGTAAGTTCACGTTCATCAGATTCGGCTCCGCATTTGGGACATTCATCTTTCACCGCCGGCGACACCTTGAGGGCGTCTTTTAGCAATTCGATTTCTTCGGCAAATGCCCGTGACTGCTCTCCTCCGACATCCATACTATGAAGAATTTGCCGGCATGTATCTCGCAGTTTCATGGCGGGAGTTTCGACAGGACTATATCTGGCGATAGCATCTTTTGCCTGCTGTACTTCCTCGACATCACCAAGGTCTATCTGGTCGTCTAATCTATACAGCAAATCCGTTGTATAAGAGGTTATTACCTTACATGCTTCAAGCAAGTCTGCTGCAGAACCAGTAATCCGAGTAGTCATCAATTCATTCTCCACGAAACTTTTGGCAGCATCTTCGGTATCGAATTTACCTGCCTCATAAGGCGGATCCAGGTTTAGATAATGGTCCCTGCCTTCATCTATTTGCTCAATATGTACCCATACTTTGTAAATCATAATTTCACCTCCTTTAGCTTAAATGCGATTATCGCTCGAAATGAGCGTGTGGATTGATTTGGATTTTCTTGCTGACTATTTACTATCAACAACTTCATAGTTTGTGATTTCAGTATCCAGGATATCAGCGGCAGTGGTAGTATCATTTACATGGTAGTCCAATTCGTTGACTACTTCTGAAATTTCAATACCTTCATCTACCGACATTACTATACGCATCTCTAATTTTACTGTTACCTTTCTCATGGATTTCTCCTGCAAATATGTTTTGACTTATTACGCTACGCCACTTCCTCTTTTACCAGCAAATGAGTGTTAAGAATCTCATCCAATACCTTACCAACGGTGTTTATCACGGCAAGACAAGCCCGCTCAATGCTCTTTTTGGACTTTTTCGCATACGCTTTGACATATTCATACGAAAAGCCCAGATTGGCCTCGGGACAATACAGGTGTGCAAGGGTTGCCGCTGTCAGTTCGGCGATGATCTCCTGGCTTGGCACCTGGCCGCCTTTAAGATTGCCCTCAACACGTTCATGTGCGGCATGGGCAAGTTCGTGAAAAAATACCTGCGCCGAATGTGATGCCAGCACAATCCTTTTAGGCTCGCCCTGGTAATAGCCGTAGTACCTGCTGGCAAAGGTTTGATAACTCACCGACAGTCCGAATTCCTCTGCAACATCAGCTAATGGTGGAGGATTCGCCGGTTCATAAGGCAAAGGTTCGCCATCTGTATCCTCAGCTCGAAATACCGCGATAGCGTGGAATCCTGTAACTACAACCGTTGCGCTCTCCCGGTCGTTATCATCGGTCTCTTTGATGGTTTTTGTGTTTGGCCCCAAGATATGAAAGGCCTTCGCTCCTTTCTTGACCTTGCGGCCGGATCGCTGCCATTGGCGAAAGCCCCTGGCATCGGATGTATCTGCCAGAAACTGCAATACCCTATTGCTTATACTCCATTTTGCCGATGGGATGTCAGTCTGTGGTGGTATGGTTGCCACCGCTAATGCCTTTGGAATATTGCCATGCTTGAACAGTTCGACAATCCTCTGCAGACATACACGTGCTTTCTTTGAATCGTTCATGGTTTATCACCTCAAAAAAAATGGGTATCTGTTCATAATAAATGCAAACAGATACCCTGATTAATATCCGGGCTTTACGCATAATCACCCCGCTTTCTTCTTTTTTGCCAACTGCTGACATTTCTTGCAGGGTCTTTTTGCGTACTTGAAGTATTTGACCGGCAAACAATGTTCGCTCTTTGCCCGACCGCATAAGGTGTTGAGTCTGTTATCTTGCGATGTGCAATGTGTGGTCTTTATCTTACCCTTAACCTCTGTGTTACCTCGTTCTACAAAGACCTCTTTGATTCTGTCTTTGACAGTACGAACACCCTTGTCGTTGATAAGTTCAAGGGCCTCTTTGATTGCCTCTTTTCTTGTAGATGATCGCGTGGCTGTAACTGAACGGCCGGTCTGGAGTTCTATGACACTCCAATTGGAACAACCAGCAAGGTCTCTGGTCAGGCCAAAAGACAGGCCTTCCCATGTAAACAAATAACCCTTGCATTTTGTTCCATCCGCTGCTGTAAATTCAATTCTTTCCATAGTCATTCTCCTTTGCAAGTTAAAGAGTTATATTGAATTGTTGATACGGGTGCTCCGGTGGATCAATTGGATCGCCGTTAGGGTCTTCATAATCAACCTGATCGCCGGCAATGAATTCCTGGCTTGTGCAGACGAATTTTCCATCAGCGTTCTTTTTGAAGGTTTGAATCACAAAGCCCACGGTAATCTTGTTAAACTTTTCCATGATATTGACCTCCTTTTCGTTGGCTCAAATCAATTCGGATCTTATTGCCTTTGTTGTCTATTACATCCAAAACAGGCGGTATAGACTCAGAATCACCCATCATCTCATACGTCGTCATGGCAGCTTCAATCGCACTTGAGGCCCCGACATCGATCTCGTAAATGACACGATACAGGCCTTTTTCCCTGAGTGGCAAATCTGCCCGAAAATACGGCAGGCATTTCCATACCTCTCTGAAATCCTCCGGATACATCTGGAAGATCATCAAATCCAGCCGCAGATTTCTTTCACCAATCCAAAAACAGGCCTCGTCAAAACAGTTGCCGTCAAAATCATTGTGTTCACGAAGATAGGCGACAATTGCCGTTTCTGCTTTTCGTCGGTTCGGGCAGGCTCTGGCAAATACAACAGTATTGCTGTCATTGACCACTGCCATCCAGATACTTTTCTTCTTCATGAGTTCTTCACCTCCTTAAACATCTCAGGAGCGATTTCTTCGAGGGTCTTTGGCTGCCAGTGGAGATCCCGCTCAATAGGAAGGCCCATCGGTCCGCAAACTTCCTCAAGTTCTTTGAGACTAACGTAACCAAGTTCTTTGAACTGGCCCTGCACAAGGCCAAAGAAATGGAAATCGATCTCATTATCATCTTGGTCCTTGATCGGAGAACCTTCTGTAATCCACCAAGTGAATCCGGAATCTGGGGTGAATAGCTTACAATATGCAACGGCCTTACCGCCTTTGCCATCCTGGGCATACAACGGTGGCAGTTTCTTGCGGAGTTCCTCTGTAAGCAGCTTCATACCGCGGATCTTATTGTTCATGGTCCGCTTGCTGGCCTTTACAACCGTCTCACTACCGACACATATTGCCTGTTCCGATGGAATGTTTAATTCAGCCGCAAGGCCGCCGAGGAAATTGGCCATATTCTGGCTCTGCTGCTCGCGCGAGATTGGGTCTGATTCTATCACCGGTATCGGTGTGCCGATTACCTCAATTTGCACAAGCTCTAGCTCGATAACTACTCTGCCATTTTCGTGACTGTACCACTCCAGATATGGTGTAGTACTATAGTCACGTGGTGGCATTCCGGCAGTTATGTCGCCAACCTTGCCGGTTTGATGCAGCGAGAATCCTTCAAAATACTTCTCGCCTTCAATGTCTGCCTGGTCCTCATAGGCGTCTCCGTTGAAGCAAATCTTCGCTCCGCGAATGTCTCTGTGGAAGTTTCCTTCCAGTTCAAAGGTCACCTTATCTTTGATGCCGACAAACTTCATCCAGCCCGTGACCCTGTTCGGGTTGGTATTATCAAGCATCCCTTCAATTAAATACTCTGTTGGTCTCCAAGCCATAATTTCACCTTTCCTTTCAATTGATAAGATGTGGTTAAAAATAAAAAGCACATCTCTCGACTTTGAAGAGATGTGCTTTGACGATTGATGCTGTGATTTACATTCAGGCAGATTAGGCAGGTGGTCTTACCCGTTCTTTCCTGCCATCCTTGAATAGAATCTCAAGACCGCTGTCTTCTAAGATTGTAATTTTCTGCCATTTGTTAAATAAGGGATAAAGCTCTTTTATGAGTTGCTGCCTTACTGTCTCGTACGGCCCGATCAGTTCATTCCAGAACTCATCAAGTTCCTTTTCGAAATAGTAAAGCTGGGTGTCGTAGCTGTCGCCTTCGAGATCAAATCCGCCTATATGGAACCATATGTTTTCCGAAGACAGATGGTCTCTCGCTTCCTTTGTTACGCATACGGTTTGATCTACCCATTGATATTTACCTCTTGGCGGTTCTGTTACTACAGCCATATCCACATCCGAACTGAATATTTTTCCATCGGAAGTGTGGACTGTTATAGCAAGTTTATCGAAACATGCGATTTCGCCGCAATTAATTGAATGGCAAAGCTTTTCCTTGCCTTTTGTAACCTCAACTTTTGTTACCTTCGGCAATTTCGTCCAGCTATAGCCCATGTACCCATTGTCGATAGTAATGGGGACAAACCGTTTTCCACTAAACTCACCAATAGCCGAGAGCAGATGTACATTGGCCTCAGCCGTCTCATCTTTCAATTCTTTATTAACGCACAGATAACAATCCTCAAGCTTGAAATCCTTCGGCATAACAACTTCCACAGGTTCACTGCATTCACCCCAGATAAGACCAGCCTGAAACTTAGGCTCGGCCTCCGGCAATTCAATGCCAAGCTCTTTTGCGCGCAGGTACTCTTCATAGTGCAATGTGTGAGTTTTCTGCTTCTGGAAATATTTGTAATATTCCAGTTCAATAGCAGTCTTGAGTTGCTCAAAGGCCTGATTTTCAACTAACCTTGTCCTTGCAGGAAGCATCAAGCGAATATCAGTTTGATCTGCGATATCAACAAGGATTGTAAGGCCCGGCCTGTTCTTGCTCGGCCAGTGGTCTATTTGAACAATCTGACCATGAAAATTCACCAGCACTCTGCCGTGATACCAGTTGAGAGTCCAGTCCCTGTGATATTTGGATACTTCCTTGGCTACTTCAATCTTACAGCCTGGATTTTCATAATGCACCGCTTCACCGCTGCAAAACGGCATTGCGTGGCAGTACTTGCCATCAACGATGACTTTGATACCGGCAAATACTGCATGTTTTTCAACAGTATTCATATCCCACGGTTTTTCATCCCTGAATTTGAGGATAGTGCCGGTTACTGCTTCAGTATTCTCTGTTACTTCTACCGGTTTGCCAGTCCAGCCGTCTTTGTCGATGACTGTTTTCCTGCTGCCGGAAATGATAGTTACTTTCTTAGGTGCCAGACTAAATAATCCAACACCTGCGGGGTCTTCGCCGGCTTCGAGTTTTTCATTCCAGCCGCTGCCTCCTAAGTCCAACAGCTTCTGGAAATCTTCGATACCGGAGCCGTTGTCTTGGACTGTAATCAGTCCATCCTTGTTTGAGATTCGCACCTCTGTTGCACCTGCTCTTCTTGCGTTCTGCAGGATTTCAATAATGCGACCATCCAGTGTACCGGTGAACAATCTGTCCGCCTTCTGGAGAAGTCTTTCACTTACACATGCTTTAATTACTTGCATTTTAATACCTCTGTTTCTTTTAGTGTGGCTGCACACTTCAACTTTTGAGTGTGCAGCCTGGTTAAAATTGATTTGTTACAGAAGCCGGAAAACATCTGCTATGAAAAAACAGAAATGTTCACACACCCGCCGCAACTTCTTCCATGATCGGGGCAGGCACTCGGTTGGAAGGTGAAAATACTTTCCGGGCATAGCTGACAACATGGCGTGGTAAATCAGTAGATTCAGGAGATTCGCCTTCCTGCACCATCAGTTCGGCAAAAGCCTCGTGAATTCGCCATGTTGGATCAAAACCTTTTTTTAGCCAGCCAGAATACCATTTCCTGATTGACGCAAAGGTCTTCGGACTTGCGTTACGGATAATCTCAAAGACGATGTGATACACCTCTTCGATAAGTACCCGTTTCTGTTCAAAGCCTTGACCGTAGATGGTAATTCTGATTCGTCCCGTGTCTTTATCAATTGATGCTGAACCCTGAATGACCGGACGCTTTCCCTGCTTTTTGATCTCTGCGAACCACCTTTGTCCTCGTGACTCTATGGCCATTTCTTTGGATGCTATTGGCGAGTTTTCATCTAATACAACAATACAATTTTCTACCAGCCAATCTATCCTCTGCATTTGCGTCATAACAGGAGCAAGTGCTTCCGTCCCGACTGAACTGCCAATAATAGGCATCCTGGGATGTTCGTTCATCAAGGCTAATCGTGCCTTTTCCTCAGCCCAGGTAGGCCAGACCTTGTCAATCTTGGGTATGCATTGGACATTATAACCGACTGGATAGCCATGAGCCTTTTCAAACTCTCTTATATAGGCAGCTTCGGCTTCAGACTTCGTTTTGTAACTGCCGATAAGCCGAACTTTACCGTCTGCTTTAATCTGGGCATGCCAGTGGTCAATTGGTTGAGGTCGATTGTCGGTTAATATCTTTGCTGTCAGCTCGGGATCATTTTTCTGGATGTCCTTCCACATTTTTAAGGCTACTTTGTCGGCAACTTTTCTATCCTTGGTAGACAGACCTTCGCTTCTCGTATGTCTGAGTATCCTGGTTGCCAGAGTGGGATTATCTTGCTGTATTCGTTTCCATTTCTCACAAGCAACTCTCTGGGCGGTGACTCTGTCCCTGGCGGAGAACTTTTCACCCTTTGGTACCAGTCTTTGCCTTTTTAACAAATTTGGAATAAACCAGTAATAGCGATTACCGTCCTTGAAGATAGTACCGGGCACCTTTGGCTTACTCCTGGGATCAATCAGCGGCTTGGGGGGCATCTTGCGGGCTACAACCCAGTAGAATCTATCGTTGTTTAGATAAATCGTGCCGGGAACTTTCTTTTTGGCCTTTTTTCTGTTTTTGGCTTTTCTGGGTTTATACGTTACACCGCCGGCTGGTATTCTCTTGCCTTCAGCCAGCCATATTTCATTTTTGGCTTCCCATAGTGATAGGGAGTAGTCATAGAGTAATTTCCTGGCCTTGTTCCATAAGGGGCGCAACCGGTCTTTTTTGGCAAACAGGTCCTGATATACCGCATAGAACGGGTCGATACCCTGTTTGTTTGCCTGTTCGATGATTCGGTTATACCTGGCCTTTTCTATTTCACTTAGCGGGGAAAATTTCTTTCGTACAAGAATGTCAAAGACATCTTCGATTATCTGAAACGGTATATCACCACTAAGTCGTTGAGTTCCCCAATAATAACGCAAGGCAGGGTTGCACCGCCATAAGCTCTGAAGCTTCTCCACTATACCTTCAGGCAGTTGGCCCTGCTCTTCTTCCACCTCCAGTGATACTTCCTGGCCCTTGCCATCCATTACCCTCGGCCAGTTACCGGTCCTCTGGGCATCGTACCACATCTTTGTAGTTTCTTCTGTCAATAGAGGGTGTGGTGAGGTTCCATGCCTATGCTGACCATGGATACGTTCTGCTGCTAAAAAGTGCAGTAGTTCCATAGTAGCGCCGCCTCTGGGGCCAAATAGCAGAGCTGCGCCAATGGGAGCGGAATAACTACCCGCATACTCCCTGGCAAAGGCTACATTTTTAGTGCCGCTCTCGTTGGCCAGCGAATATAGGGTTCTGATATAGCCGCCGTTAATTACCTCATCCATAAATTCTCTGGCCATCTGGGTTCTGACTATATCATTGGAATGTGGATACAGACACCACATCCCTGACCTTAATTTGTTGAAAAAGTTCCAATACCATGGGCTTTTTCTGGTTTCGGGATCGCTGACATAGCAGTCTAATTCATCTGCTGCCTTCACTACTTCTGAATCCTTTCCGTGTACCTGGGCAATTAGTTCCCTGAAGTTTGGTGTCTTGTCAACACCGATTGAATAGATTGTGTTTTTGAGTGTGTTTTCTGTTGCGCCCTGTTCTTGTTTTAGTTCACTGTTCATAGTACCACCTGACCTTTCTGGAAAGTTCGATGGCACCTCCCGCATGCCGGATGTGTCATCGATGGTGTAAAGTCAATTGCATGCGCATAAAAAAAGAGCCCCTAGAACAACCAGGAGCTCTTTAAGTGTCTGTTGTAAATTACAATCAGCCTACGGGCCTTTCTCTGGCCCAAGGCATGTCATTCACCTCCGCTTGTTTAACGTAATGGCACACTTCGCTTGGTGAGCGTGCCATCTGGTTAAAATTAGTTTTTACAAATTCTTTAGAAATCACTCTCTCGTCGAGAGTTGATTCACAAAATTACAATAGAGAACTACCTAACAAAAATTGCGGCTGGCTTACGCCAATCCGTTTTTCTCGTCGAGGAATCGCTTCATAATGACTCAGGTTTTACCCTGGTTCTTTTATGTGCAGTATTCCTGCGGGCATATCTTTGTTGAAAAACAAAAGATGTGCTTTTTTAAGTGTGGATAACGGGGATACGGTGTAGTTTATAAATTTATCGTTTTGATTGGGTTAGGCACCAGGCCATTAGCTGGTTTTAACAGATATGTGACTATTTCCGCAAGGCATCAGTAGCAGTCTGAAATTCCCTATTGAGGATCTGTACTGGTTCAGCGTGAATTGGACAAATCCACTTCGCTGTTAAGAGACTGCCTTGCCTTCGGCAAGGAGGTTTTTTTAGGCATAGCAAGACGCTGAATTGTCTTTGGAACTCGTAAAATGGGATGG